>OIYV01000962.1_pt1 | contig 14657 bp, 6 predicted proteins | sample 1588251 | NCBI WGS metagenome assembly OIYV01 (sample SAMN03283282) | human gut metagenome | biome: human-associated habitat; material: feces | host: Homo sapiens | place: Peru | collected 2012
AGAAAAACCAAGCAAGAATGGAGTTCTCCCAACTCCAATTTGCCAGCTTTTTCAGGTTCATGGCAGCAAATTTAAGCCTGACCCATCGTGTGACGGCGGCCAAGCCTCTGTGGTGTGTATAACGCATCGCGTGTTTCTCCTTCGCGTCCGCAAAGACCCGTTCAATGGTTTCCTTGCGCTGCGCATAAATCTCTTTCGCACGATCCGTTTTTCGTATCTGTTCGACCAAATCCAGATATTCCTGCCAGATGTGCGTTGTGTATACCTTCTGCCCCTTCTCATTCGCACCGCATTTTCCCTTACATGGGCAATCTTTGCACTGCGCCGGTGTGCTTCGGTATGTTCGCTTGCCTTCCCGATTGGTCGTTGTATGTCTCAATATCCCGCTTGCCCGCGAAGCGCGCGGCCACCGCGCAAAAAACCAGAACGGCGACGGCCACGGCGTTGCGCCTGACAGACTGCTTCATTTCCACACCGCAATGTCTCGCATTATGCAACAAACTTGTGGATTTTACAAGAGGAAAAGCGGCTGCCCGTCATTGGGCAGCCGCTCCGATCGGTTTGATGTTAGTCCAGTGCAAAGCTTGCAAGAATGGCCTGCACATCCGCATCCGTGATGGCAATCGAGTCGCCGCCTGCAATACCGACATATACTACCGTGATCTGCAGGCAGAACGGCTCTTCCATCCAGTAAATAGCTTCGGCGCCCTTGCCGTATCGGAAGCCCTTGAGCGTGTTGCCGCCGACGGTGATCGGGTCGAGATCGACGACATTCTCAAAAAATACCTTCATCGACTCAAAGTCCGATATATTCATAGAATCGGGATAGTAGGTAAACTGAATACTCGGACTGACCAGAAGGTCGTCCTCGCTCGCGGCGCCCTTGGCCAAAATGAGACCGTTGGGATCCTTGGCACTGCCGTCCTCGGAGAACACGTCGGCCTTTGTCATAGCAAGCCAGCCCTCGGGGCACAGTGCGGAAATCACGCCCGTGTCATAGGTCTTGCCGGTGATCTGATCCGGCGTTTTCTCTTTGCCGGAGTCCTTCTTCTTGTCGCAGGCACAAAGGGAGAGCAGCAGTAAGAGGACAATTGCAATTGCAATAATACGTTTATTTACTTTCATTCTTTGTTAGATAACGCCACAGGAAGGTGACGATCTGTGCACGTGTGCAGCCTGCGCCGGGTGCAAAGGTGGTTTCCGTCATGCCGAGCGTGATCTTTTTCTCGACTGCCCAAAGTACGGCCTCATAGTAATACTCGCCCTGCGCTACATCAGAAAACGGGTTTTTCGCGCTCACGCCGGGACTTCCGTCGCAGCGCCAAAGGAAGGTGACGACCTGCGCCCGCGTTACCGTGTCATCCGGCGAGAAGGTCACGTCACTTGTACCCTTGGTCACGTCCATTTTCATAGCCCAAAGCACGGCATCATGAAACCAATCAGCGCGCTTTACGTCTCGGAAGGGATTCTCGGCGGACGCCGCGGGCTTGCCGTAGCCTCGCCAGAGGAAGGTCACGGTCTGCGCGCGTGTGCAGGTGGCGTCCGGTGCGAAGGACGTCTTCGTCATACCTTCCGTCACACCCTCGTTCACTGCCCAGAGCACGGCGTCATAGCACCAGTCGCCCTCTTTCACATCGGTAAACGGATTAGGGGGCGTTGACTTCTTTACGGTCACGGGAATGACACTGCTATAACCGATGCCGCCATTGGCGGTCTTGACCCGACAGACATAATAACGCGTTCCGACCGTGCTCGTATCGCAGATAAACGACATTCCGCTTTCGTTCATGACGGCGATGATGTCTTCCAGTGCGCCGGTCGTGGTTTCGTACCATATGTATTCGAGATTACCGGCGTCGGGATGTGTTACAATGCAAGTCAGTTTTGCCTCCTGGCCGATCTCCACGGTCAGCGCGGCAGGCAGACGCATTATCGGCGGCGCTTCGGTGCCGCCCACCGTGATGCGCGCACGTGCGGAGGTCGTACTTCCTGCGGCATTTGTGACGACACAGTAGACATAGGCACCGTCCGCCTTTGCAGTAATGCCGTTGAGCGTGAGAATCGCACCGCCTGCGGAAGTGCTAAAGCCTGATGCCGCAAAGCCGACGGCTGCTGTGGCTTCCGCTTCCGTGTCATAAACGGTTCCGTTATGCGAAATGTACCAGTGGTAGACTGCATCTGCAGCGTTCGTGGCTTCGGTGCTGAACGATGCGTTGCTTCCTTCCGGCCACACGGCATTTTGCGGATTGAGCGTTATCACGGGCGCGGAGGCGGCGCTTGCCAACGGGATCCACAGTGAAAGAAGCAACGCGACCGCCAGTGTAAGGGAAATGATCCTTGCTTTCATGGTCTCCTCCTTTTCCGTTTTTCGGTATGTGAGTTCGATCTGGTTTATTGTACCATATAGCCGGTCGGTATGCCCCGTACTTTTGGAGGGGGAAACCGGATTTAGAGGATAATCACCGCCTGCGTCCCGAGCAGGAGCTTTCCGTCTTGCACCGTTACCGTGCCGCCGGAGACGGCATCCTCATAGCTGCCGTCGGCGAGCGTTGTTTTGACGCTTCCGGTGCCTTGCAGCGGGAAGAAGCCGAAGGCGCTTCCGGAGGGGCCGATGTAGGACGCGCTGACGATCCCGTTTTCCTCCTGTGCGTGGAACACACCGTCGGACGGCAGGCGTTTTTTGATTGCGGCAAGTCGGGTCAGCAGCGGACTGATGTCCTTCCCCTGTGCCCAGTCGATCGGCTCGCGCTCAAACAGGGAGGGCGTGTGGGTGGCACAGACCTCCTGACCGGCGTAGAGGAGCGTCGTACCCTTCAGGAAATAGCTAAATGCCGTCCACGCGGAGAGATTGTCACCGAAGCGGGCAGCGGCGCGCATCTGATCGTGATTTTCCAAACAGCGCAGCTTGTTGTACTCCGTGCGAAAGCTCAGCTCCTGTAGGTCGATCGCCTCAAGCAGGCGCGTGAGCGAGCCGCCGCCCTGCGTGCAGTCCTCGTAGACCGGCCAGAGGTCGTAGGGATAGAGAATATCGAACGCGTCGAAAAGCTCCGTGTCCGTCGCGGCGTAGAAGCCCTGTTCGCGGAAGGCACGGATGTGCGCAAGGTGCACGCTCTCGCCCAGCCAGATCGTGTTGGGGTGCACTTTCTCCACGGCGGCGCGCGCCTCCATCCAGAATTCGACCGGAACGGTGCTTGCAACGTCGCACCGGAAGCCGTCTACATACTGCGCCCAGAAGCACAGCGACTCGATCTGATAGTCCCAAAGGGCGCGAACGTTGTAATCCAGATCGACAACGTCTGTCCAGTCGCCGACCTTATTGCCCATGCTCCCGTCCGGCTTGCGGTAGAAAAACTCAGGATGCTCCCGCACGAGCGTAGAATCGGGTGAGGTGTGGTTATACACCACATCGATGATGCATTTCATGCCGTTTTTATGGATCGCATCGACCAGATGGATAAAGTCGTTCATGGTGCCGTATTCCGGATTGACGGTGCGATAGTCCCGATTGGCATAGGGACAGCCAAGCGAACCTTTTTTGTTCTTGACGCCTATCGGGTGGATCGGCATCAGCCAGAGAATGTCAACGCCGAGCGCGGCGATGCGCGCAAGGTCTCCCTCCAGCGCGCGGAAGGTTCCCTCGGGGGCGTGGCTGCGCGGATAAACTTCGTAAATGACGCTGTTGCGCAGCTTGTTGTCGGTGTTTCGAGCCATATCAAGTGCCTCCGCTTGTTCTAAATTTCGGCGCGTGACAGCCGGCAGAGGGCGGTGCGCGCCGCTGCCCTCATTTTATCATAAAACAAGCCGGAAACAAGTGGTCAAAAGACGAAATTTCACGAAAGAGGAGATTGACGAACCGGCGCAGGTAGGCTATAATACAAGCAAAATCACGATACGGAGGTATGACGATGAGTATTGTAGTTCTCGGCGCTGTTTTTGTTGACATCAAGGGCTATCCCACCGCTACGTATATTCCGGGGGGGAGAAATGTCGGTCGTGTAGAGCAGGTGCATGGCGGCGTCAGCCGAAATATCGTGGAGGATATTGCCAATGTGGAGCTGCGCCCGACGTATGTCAGCCTCGTGGATGACACCAGCATCGGTGACGACGTTCTGAAAAAGCTGCAAAACCACAAGGTTAACACCGAGTATATGCGCCGCACACCGGACGGCATGGGCACATGGCTCGCCATTTTCGACAACGACGGCGATGTCCTCGCGGCGATCTCCAAGCGTCCTGATCTTCGTCCGATCGCCGATATTCTCGACGAGCGCGGCGATGAGATCTTCGCGCAGGCGGACAGTGTTCTGCTGGAGATCGATATGGACAAGGAAGTCGTCAAGCGTGTCTTTGCCCTTGCCAAAAAGTACAACAAGGCGATCTATGCCGCTGTTACGAACATGAGCATCGCCGTGGAACGCCGCGACTTCTTGCAGTCGACCGACTGCTTCGTCTGCAACCGTCAGGAGGCGGGCATTCTCTTCTCCGAAGACTATGAGGAGACTCCGCCCGAGGAGCTGGCAGAGATCCTCGCGCAGAAGGTCGCGCAGGCGCGCATTGCCCGCATGGTCATCACACTGGGCGCCGACGGCGCGGTCTACGCCTCTGCCGACGGCGAGAAGGGTGTGATCCCTGCAAAGCGCGTCGCCGTGCGCGACACGACGGGCGCGGGGGACGCGTTCTTCGCAGGTGTTTCCATTGGCCTGACTTATAACCGCTCCCTGGAGGAAGCGTGCAATATCGGCACACGCCTTGCGACCGCGGTCATCTGCACCTCCGAAAATGTCTGCCCGCGCTTCCTGCCGAGCGAGTTCGGTCTGGATGTACCGGTGCAGGATTAAACCATAAGAATGAAAGCGACGTCGGGCATTTCCAGACGTCGCTTTTTCCCGTCCAATATAGATACGACCTGCCGCTGTGCCGACTATACAAATTCAACAAAGATTAGAACGCAACTCAAATTACAGGGTTGACTTTTTTTGTTGCCTCCAGTATAATTACAGTGTATCTCCATAGGAATGTTTTTGTAGATGCTTGCCGGGGAGGCGTTCGCTGCTCCTCGAGCAAACATAAGACGGCGAACATGACGCCGAGACGGCTTCCTGCCGCCTCCGGCATGGCGGAGGACGAGATTTCCGAGGAACACACTTTTCGGGCGGCCGGTTGGAACGCCCGCCGGTTTCCGTCCTTGTCAGCACGCACCGCAACGGTGCGACGCTCCCCGCAGAGTTGTGTGCATACATATTATAATGTGTGTGTGCGTCCTGCGCTGTGAGCGAACGTTTTGCCTCTGCAAAATGTGACCGACTCCGTGAAAGAACGATCGAGGTTAGCCCTTGCCCGCATGGGAGAACGCCTGTGCTCTTTGAGCGCTTGCTTCGCGTATGGCCATGCCGAGCAAAACGAGGGCGCTTTGCCTTGTGTGCAACTGCTGAACACCCGCTTGTTCTGAGGGGAGCCACGCAGAGCCTTCCAACCGCCCCCGCAAGCATTTCCTCAGTCCAAACGGTGCGGCACCGCACTTGCGCGATGCTGCCAAGCTACCTACTATTTAGGAGGAATAAAAAATGAAGCATACAACCAAACGCATTGTCTCCATGCTGTTGGTGCTGTGCATGGTGCTGTCTGTGCTTCCGGCAAGCGTATTTGCCGCGCCGGATCAGACGCTCAAGGTGGCGTTCCGCTACCGCTATGCGCCGACCAGCGGATCATGGGGAGGCGAGTCTGGCCGTTCTGACGCCCAGACCGTCACCGTTGACGCCGACGGTTCTTTTGAACTGGCACTCCCGACGGACTATGCGGACGTCATCCCGAACGCTTCGTTCAACGGGCGCATCCTGCCGAAGCTCTTTGACGGCTGGCAGAGCGTTGCAGGCGTTTCCGTTTCCTATGATGCGGCAAACGGCAAGGTCAACGTCACCGGATGCACGGAGGAGCTGGATGAGTCCAAGACGTACCTGATCGACATGGTGTTCAATGAGCTGCTCTATTCCGTCGACTTCGGCGGCAATGTGATCGGCGCCTTGCACTGGACCGATAAGGTAACGGTGCCCGAGGCGGCCACGACCGACGGAACGCATTGGTTCCTTGGTTGGGCCTACAACGGCAAAAAGTACATCCCCGGCGGCGAGATCCTTGTTTCCGATCTGTTTGCCGAGCTGCCCCATGGCACGACCACGCTGACCATGGAGCCGGTGTACATCGACCTGACTGAGAAGCACATCGTCCTCTGGACGGATGGGCTGACCGGTGAGATCTATCGCGTGGATACCGTCGCCGACGGCGAAACGGTGGAAGCACCCGAGGTCGAAAAGTACTGCTACCGGTTTACCGGCTGGGATGCGGACACGACCGAGGCGATCACGGATAACAAGGTCTTCCGTGCGCAGTGGCAGGGAAACATCACCGAGATCGAGTATTTCGCCGAGCACTGCGAGATCGACGCGGAGTTTACTGCCACCGTCGGTACGACCCACTACGTCTCCGTGTGGGCGGACGAGGGCTATGAGCCGGGCGTCGTTTCCTACGAATATGGTGAAGACGGCTTCGGCTTTGCCAATCTGGTAGCGATCGACGACAAGCAGGCGGTCTACCAGTTCGAGGTTCCCGCAGCGGAGAAGATCAGGGTTCGCGCCACCTGCTACAGAGTGCCGCAGAGATACGATGTCTCCTTCTATGCCGACGGCGTCCTTGTCGAACGCTTCAACGTTGAAGAGGAGAGCAGCGTGATCGCACCGGCTATTCCCGAGAAGGCGGGCTACGAGGGCCTGCACTGGGTAGGTGGTGCTGCCGATCATAGGGCTCCCGATGCCCCTGTAGTGAAAGCGGGCGATGAGATCAGGAACATCACTGCCGACGGCTACTGGGATGCGGTCTATGAGGCAAAGACCTACACGCTCAACTGGTATCATTCCGAGCAGGATCTGCCCGCGAAGACGACCGTGAAATACGGCGACTTCTTCATCGTCCCCGACTATGAGGGTGAAGTGCCGGAAGGCAAAGTCCTTCTCGGCTGGCGCGGCAAGGAGTACGGTCAGTTCTTCGTCGAGGGACAGGCCGCGCAGATGGGCGTTACGCCCGACTCCGGCGAGTTGGAATTCTATCCGGTCTTTGCGGACAATACCGAGTATTGCATCGTGAAGTTCGTTGTGGATGGCACGATCTACGACGCGCAGCTCTACGAGCAGAAGTCCGGCCAGAATCTACGTCTCCCTGCGGAGCCGACCAAGGAAGGCTATACCTTCGTCGGCTGGTTTGACGCGGATGATAACGAAGTGGACGAAGAGACCATCGTTCCGCTGACCGGCGCCACCTACACCGCAAAGTTTGAAGCAGAGACCCACCAGGTTACGCTTATCAACTCCGAGCACGTCACGCTGGGCATCCTGCCCGAGAACGGCGCGGCGAAGACCGGCGACAAGGTTCTCATCGGCGCTTATGCGCAGGCCGGCTACGAGACCTTCTTCCTCTATGCAAGTACCGTCTCCGGCACGCCCATTGCGCTGAGCCAGTTCGGTGGCGAACCGTATGACGTTCCCGATGCAAACGGCTACATCTTTGTGATGCCCGCCGAGGACGTGACCGTGACGGTCGTCGAGAAGGCGACGCTCAACACCGCAAGATTCTATGTGGACGGCGAGCTGTACGCTTTTGAGCATGTCAAGTCCGGCGAGGCTCCCGAGGCTCCCGCGCAGCCCGTCAAGGAAGGCTACACCTTCATCGGCTGGCGCTCCGGCGATAAGCTCTACACGCCCGACGAAGCCTTCGACGCAATCTATGCCGACAAGGACTACACCGCCGAGTTTGAGATCAACACCTATGACCTGACCTACTATCGCGGCGAGGAGGCCGACGCCTCCGAGTACAAGTGCATCCTTGCACTGCCCGACGGCACGTTTGTTGAGTTCTTCAACAACGATACCGTCAATATGCCGACCTACGTCGTAGGCGACGTGACCTACGGCGACACGGTCGTCCTTGGCGAGCCGATGCTGCCCGGATATGTCTTCAAGGGCTGGCTCGACGAGTCCGGCTATGTCCATCCGGCAGGCGCAAAGTTCACCATGCCCGCAAGCAACGTTCTCCTGACCGCGGTCTGGGAGATCGACACCGGCCTGAACTGCATGGTTCGCTTTGTCGTTGACGGTCAGCTCTACAGCGCGTTCCTTGCCTTCGACGGACAGGACGCCACCATTCCCGCTGTCGATCCGGAGATCGCCGGTAAGCGCTTTATCGGCTGGGTCTACGGTGAGAACACCTATTCCAACGACGGTGTGAAGAACTTTGTCGTGGAAGCGAACGACGAGCGCGAGATGACCCTTGAGGCTGCCTTCGAAGACATTCTCTATACCGTCACCTACAACGTCGACGGCGACCTGACCAAGGTCGAGGACATCCCCTACAACACCGAGCTTGTCACGCCGCAGGCACCCGAGAAGGAAGGTTACACCTTCGTTGCTTGGCAGGACGAGGCAAACGGTGCGTACTATCTGGCAAACACTGCCTTTACCGTCACCTCCGACCGTACCTTCACGGCGGTTTGGATGAAGGATGATGTGCAGCACGTTGTCAAGTTCTTCGATGAGAAGGGCAATCTGGTCGATCTCTTTGTTGTGAAAGAGGACGAGACCGTCACCGCTCCTGTCTACGAGCAGGGACGTCCCGACGCCGAGTATGTCTGGGTCGATGTCGAGAACAACAGGTTCCTCCGTCAGAGCGATAGCCTTGTCGTTGACAAGGACTACAGTTTCCGCGCAACGAAGATCAGCGAAGCGGCCTACGATGTGACAGTTACCGTTCTTCCGGCGGATGCGCCTGAAAATGTCGCCACCGTCATCGGAACCGATCATCTGCTCGGCGAAGTCGTCCGTGTGGATGTCGTCGTTCCCGAAGGCTATATGCTCAAGAGCGTTTCCGCGCTGAGCGCGAACGGAGCGCCCGTGGTCGCGACGCTTGTCCACGAGGACGGCGCGAACTACGCCCTCTACTTCACCATGCCTTCCGACAATGTGAACGTTACCGTCGAGCTGGAGCAGATCCCCGTCGGCTCCACCGTCGTCAAGTTCTATAACGACGGCGACCTGTACGATTACATCATCGTCGAGAAGGGAACCAACGGCACCGCTCCGGAGACTGTCCCCACCAAGGCGGGCTATAGCTTCGTCGAGTGGCGCTCCGAGGACGCCTTTGTCGGCGCGGGCGGCACTTTCGCCGTAGCGGCGGATGCTCCCGACGAGATCGTCTACAACGCGGTCTACACGCAGAACCTCTACAAGGTGCACTTCAATCTGGACGGCGGCACGCCCGACTATCCGGACATCCACGACGTGGCCTACGGTGAAACGGTCGTTCTTGCCGACGCGGCACAGAAGGACGGCTATGTGTTCATCGGCTGGCGCGAAGACGCCACCGGCATCGTCTACGGCGCGGGCGCGAACTACGTGGTCTACGCCGACGCCGACTTCACCGCGATCTGGGAAGCTGCCGAGTGCATCGTCCGCTTCGTTGATCCGGACACCGGCATCCTCTATGGCTACGAGCCTGTCAGCGAAGGCAAGCAGGTCACCGCCCCCGAGGCTCCGACCGTGGAAGGCAAGACCTTCCTGTACTGGGTCAATAAGGAGAACGCGACGGACAAGGTCTTTGCCGGAGCGCTGACGCCCAACATCCTTGAAGATACCACCTACTTTGCCGTTTACGAGATCAGCAGTCATAACATCGCCGTCGTGGCCGACAACTGCACCGTCTCCGGTATTCCTACCGGCAGCGTCGATGTCGGTACGGCCGTCAGCTTCACCGTCGCCGCCAACGAGCGCTACACCGTCGCCTCCGTCGTCCTGACCTACACCGACGGCCTGAGCCCCGTGGTGCGCGAGCTGCATCCCGATGAAAACGGCGTTTACACCTTCGTTATGCCCGATGCGGACGTCACCGTCACAGCGAAGGCCGTGCAGAATGTGTTCTCCATCTTCACGCAGACGGACGCCAACGGCTCGATCCGGGTCGCGCAGTATGCCGCCGCCAACGATGCGGTCGAGTTCACCGTCACGGTCAACGAAGGTTACGTTCTGAGCAACATCTATGCGCGCACGGCCTCCGGCAAGATCGTCGCGCTTGCGGCTCTTGACGTCGAAAACGGCACCTATCTGTTCACCATGCCCGCGGAGGACGTCACGATCTACGCCTTCACGAAGAAGGCGGACTTCACCGTTACCTACCTCGACGCGGACAACACCCTGCTTGCGATCGTTCCCGTCGCCTACAATGAGCTGGCTTCCGCGCCCACCGCGCAGAAGGACGGCTACAAGTTCGTCGGTTGGGAGAAGCTCCCGCAGGATGGCACCATGTTCGATCCCGCGACCGACAAGGTCACGGAGAACCTGATCGTCCGCGCCGTTTATGAAGGCCTGCCCTTCACGGTCGAGGCGGGACTGGTCGATCACGTGCATATGCTCAATGCCGAGTGCACCGTCAGCAGCGGCAACGTAAACTCCAGCAATCTCCTTCAGGGCAAGCTCATTGCCGAGGCGGGCAAGGACGTTTACTTCACCGTCGCGGCCGACTATGACTATGTCATCACCGGCATTGCGATCGTCGGTCTGGACGGCAGCAAGACCATCATCGAGCCGACGCTGCGTCTGAAGGAAACGGTCGACGGCATCAACTACTACACCGTAACCTTCCCGATGCCCGCAGAGAACGTCAAGATCGACGTTTATACCGCCGCAAAGCTGTTCCGTGTGGACGTCGAAGAGAATGTTGACTTCGCTGGCGACTACACCATTAACGGCTTCTACACCAACAACCTGCTGGTTCCGCAGGGCGATCTTGTCACCATCAACATTCAGCCGATCGCCGGCTACGAAGTCGTGGATGTGACCGGTACCTTCTTTGACGGCATCAGCCGCGTCTCCCTTGTCGATTTCACGCTGAGCGCCGACAAGACCCAGTTCACCTTCCCGATGGTCGCAAGAGATGTTCTCGTCGAGATCACTTACGCGCCCATTGAGTACAACGTTGACGTGAAGACCAGCAACTTCGAGACCTATAAGCCGGATACCTCCGTGAATCCCGCGAAGGTCGTCGAGAGCTTGGATCCCGAGCTGACCAGCAAGGGTCGCATTGAGCTGCTCCCGCTCCAGCTTGAGGACTACACCAACGAAAACGACGCGGTCTATAAGATCCCTGCCAACGGCACCGCCATCGTTGACCAGCGTATCTGCTTCCAGATCGTTGCCTACACCGGCTATGAGCTGGACTACGTGACCGTCACCTATGATAACGGCGAGCGCACCTGCCCGCTGACCTTCAAGGACGGCAAGTATTACTTCGATATGCCTGCCGACGACGTGGTCATCACTGCCGTATTTAAGGAAAAGACCTACACCGTCACGAAGGACGCTGCGTCCGAGCGTTACGGCAAGGTCGAAATGAACGGTCTGCGCGAGAATGTCATCTCTGTGGACTATAAGGACGAGGTCTCCGTCGTCGTTACGCCGGACGCGGGCTATCAGGTCAGCCGTATCTACTACGTACTTGCCGACGGCAGCGTCATGGACTTCGACAAGGCGAGCTACGAGAATCTCACCGTACTGTCCGACGCGCTGGATACCGATCACTCCATCCTCTTCCATATGCCGGCGACCGATGTCACCGTCTATGTTGAGTATGCCCCGATCGACTATACGGTCGATGACATTTGCCAGCAGGCAACGGTGAGCTACACCACGCCGCATCATGTGAACGAGCAGGTGGTGTTTACTACCGAGGCAAACGAAGGCTACATCATCACCAAGGTTTATGTGGTCAACCAGTTTACCGGTGAGCGTGTTGAGATCCACACCGCTTCGACCAACGCGGTCTACGGTGCGACCTATACCTTCACGATGCCTGCGGCTCCCGTGACCATCCACGTGGAGACCATCGAGGACGAGTTCAATGTCGTCTATATTGCAAACGGCAACGTCGTCGACTATGAAGACGTTCCTTACCTGAGCACTGCCGACGTCGCCTCCCGTGTGGCGATGGTCGAGAATGCTCCCGCCGGTTATCACTTCGTTGGCTGGACTTCCAATGATGTCCAGACGCCGGTCACAGAACCGAGCGTGAACAACGACGACTTCGTCGTCATCCAGAAGACGTACATCTTTGCCGTCTATGAAAAGGACGAGATCCACGTCCACTTCTTGGCGACCGAAAACGGCATCGTCACCGAGCTGTCCACGGGCAACACCGCGGAATACACGCTCACGACGACTCATTTCGGCGATGTCGTAGCGTTTACCGCAGTTCCTGACGAGGGCTATGTGATCGACGTTGTTTCCATCACCACCCTCAACGGCGACGGCTACACGCTGGACATTAAACCCGTTGTCAACGGCAACACGTACACCTTCGTTATCCCCGCGACCTTCAAGGCGAATATCCACGACGTGCTCGCTACCGAAGTGACCGTGGGCGTGACCTTCAAGAAGGACACCTTCACGCTCACCAAGGCTGCCGACTGCGGCACCGACGGCACCATCGCCGTCAACGGCAAGGTCAGCACCGAGACCTCCTTCAACTATCTGTATCAGGATGATGTCACCATCGCGGCGACGCCCGACGCAGGCTACTATGTGGCCTCCATCGTCGCGGTCAATGCCGACGGTACCGTCAAGTTTGAGAAGATCGGCGCGAAGCCCGCTGTCGATACGCCCGCAGGCGACCCGCTGACCCTGAGCTTCCGGATGCCCGCTTGCGACCTTACCTATAAGGTCGTCTATGAGAAGATCGACTACTCCATCACCTGCGTCTACAACGCGGAGCAGGGAACCGTCACGACCGATCCGGCAAACATCGCGCAGGTCGGCGACATCGTGACCGTTACCGTAATGCCGAAGGACGGCTACAAGCTGGCCGAGCTGACCGCGACCTATGCAAACGGCGAGAAGTCGCTGCTTCTGACCAAGGTCGCCGAGAACACCTACACCTTCACAATGCCGGCTGACGCCGTTGTCATCACGGCGCTCTTCACCGAGGTCACGTACAATGTCCACATGGACGTCATTGGCGATGCCGATGTCACGCTCAACGGCGACTACACCTATGACCTCACGGCCGACTACCTTGACACCGTCACCATCGACGTCGTGCCCGACGCGGGCTGGAAGCTCGTGTCCATCGTCGTCAACGGCGGTGCGGTCGCAGTCAACGAAGAGATCAAGCCGGAAGGCGGCAAGTACACCTTCACCATGCCGCACGAGGATGCAAACATCGTCGTCACGCTGGAGAAGACCAGCCTTGATATGACCGCACACGCGCTGAACTTCTACGAAGAGGGTCACGGCACCGTGACGCTCAATCCGGAGAAGGTCGCATACGTCGGCGATCGTATCATCATCACTGCCGATCCGGACGATGGCTACCGTGTGAAGGAAGTCGTCGTGGAAGACAAGTACGGCTACGCCGTTCCTGTTTCCTTCATCAGCGGAACGCCGGGCTATGTGGAGACTTGGAGCTTCACCATGCCCGCCTACGACGTAAACATCAAGGTTTACTTCGAGGTGCAGGGCGCTTCCTACTACGACGATGTGCGTACCGATCATTGGTTCTATAATGCCGTTACCTTCGTGACCGACCGCGGTTACTTCCTCGGCATTACCGATGAGCTGTTCGGGCCGTATATCAACATGAACCGTGCAATGTTCGTTACCGTCCTCGGCAGAATTTCCCGTGTGGATACTTCCAAGTACACCACGCAGGCGTTCAAGGATGTCGAGCTTGGCACTTATTATGCACCGTATGTCGCATGGGCTGCCGAAAACGGGATCGTCCTTGGCAGAAGCGCGGATGTCTTTGATCCGAGCGCCAACATCACCCGTGAGGAAATGGCAGTGGTGATTGTAAAGACTCACCAGTTCCGGGGCGGTAAGCTGGAAAGCGGCAGGATTTCTGATTTTGCCGACAAAGACCAGATCGCTGACTGGGCTGTAAGTTATGCAGACCAGGCGGTAAGCACAGGCTTTATTTCCGGAATCACCGCAAACACCTTCGGTCCGAAGGAGCTTGCAACCAGAGCGCAGGTAACTGCTGTGCTGAACCGGATGTTAAATCGCTAGTTTCCATCTCCTTTTAATATAGGCAGAGCCGCTCGGGGGAATCCCCTGAGCGGCTCTGTCTGATTACAAAAAAAGATTGGAGCCGATAACTCCAATCAAAAAACAAAAAATATAAAAAAGGAGGGAAAATTTTATGGAAAACTTTGAAAATGAACGCAAATATGTTAAGTGCAAAGAAGGGTGTTTAAAATATTTTGTAATATTTATAGCGACAATAATAGGTGCATTTTTGGCGTTTTATGTTGTAACCGATTACACAATAAAAACAATGCTTAGTCCTGAATATCAAATGCGTAAGGCAGAAAAATTAATGAAAAAAATGGATAGAAATGAAGATGGTCTTGTAGACATTATGGTAAAACAAGATGATGCCAGTAAAGTTAACAGAATTGTTGAGAGATTTAAACTTACAACTTCAAATGATACACAAATAAAAACAGAGCTTACTAAAAGCTTAGATGGAAAGAAAAATGATACAATTGAGATATTAACTGATAAAAATAATAACAAAGAGAGCCAAGCAGAAACCATTGATTTAAATAATGCAGGCTCTAAAAATAA
>OIYV01000964.1_pt1 | contig 14645 bp, 10 predicted proteins | sample 1588251 | NCBI WGS metagenome assembly OIYV01 (sample SAMN03283282) | human gut metagenome | biome: human-associated habitat; material: feces | host: Homo sapiens | place: Peru | collected 2012
TGTGTTCCTTTAGGAATAATTACTGTAACATTATCATCAATAGCAGAAACTGTTGCTTTTGTACCTAACACAGCCTCCCATGGTGTAATTAATAAATTAGAATACATATCATTTCCTATTAGTCTAAACTTTTGACTATCTTGTATATTAATCTTTATAAACAAATCTCCATTACTTCCACCATTTTCGCCACTTTTACCTTGACCTGCTAATCTTATTTTTTCATTATTTTGAATTCTATATAAAGTATCATTTTTTATTCTTTTATTTTCAAAACTTTCTTTTACACATTCCTTTGTTTCTTCTTTCATTCTGTAGATATATAAATAATCATAATCTTGTGCTATTTTTTCTAATTCTTCTATGTTTTTAAAGTTTCCTATTATTATTCTTGCTATTTTATTTGGCATAATTTCATATTCATTTATTTTCTTCAAATAAGTAGAATCTGCTTCTACATTTATTATATATAGTATTTTCGCATCTTTTTCAATAGCATTATTATATTTCTTAATTTTGGTGTATGTATTTCTTGTGATTTCTGCTTTTTTTATGCAAGACCAGTTATCTATATATTTCTCTTCAATATTTGTCATCGGCAATATTGCCACAAAAGCAAGAACAATTATTGCATTTTGCTTAATATTTTCAGTTACCTTTTCTTGTGATACATAATACAAAAACGCGGCCACTGCCAAAAGTATTGTTGAAACATATCTTTCAAAACATGCAAGCATCATAGATTCTATTGGTTCAAATATTTTAAGATATATCATTAACATTCCTGCTAAGTATATTGGTACACAAATAAACATTGCTACTGTATAAAACCTATAATTTTTATCAGCTATCTTTCCACCAAGGATTAGTGAAATTGCTACTAAGAGCATTGTTGCTGTAACTACTGTTAATCTTTTTTCAGTTATAACTTGACTTTTTATTACCGAATTCATAAAGAGTTTTACAATTTCTTTATCATCTCTATTGTTTTCACTCACAGTTAATTCCTTAAACTCCCACATTTTTTGAGCTTTTTGAACCTTAATATACCACAAAGATGTTATAATTGCCACCATAAGTATTACAACAATTAGTGGTTTAAATTCTTTTCTTCTATCAATTATATTTTTTACTAAGATTATTAATATTGCCAAAATTGCAAGTGCAAGACCTGTTGTTTTAGTAAGTGATAACATAATTAATCCACTTAAAATATTTAAGTACTTTGCATTTCTATCATTTTCCTCATAACAAGAAAACACTGTAAATGCAAACATTACTCCCAAAATTCCATCTACTAAAATTTCTAAATAAAAATTTTTGAAAAAAATCATTGGTAAAAATATAATTATCAAAACAGTCTTAATAAATCCCTTAAAATTCCACCTTAACTTTTTAGTAACTGGCATAATTATTAGAAGATACAAAACACTTTGAGCCATTATAATTATGCCTTCATTATATACATTTTGCACACTTAAAAACAAGTACTGAAAGCAAGCTGTAAAAGGTGGATAATCATTATACACCACTACAGACTCAGCATTTGTACCGAAAGAATTATACATAAACATATTCTTAATAATCAAACCCCAATGATTAAATTCATCTATATTCTCAAAAAGTCTATTTCTACATGCAAAAAAGCTAAGCACCAAAAGCCCCAAAAAAATAGCAAGCCCCGGAGTAAAAATATTCTCTCTAAACTTTTTTAAAGACCCATTTTTATCCATCCTCAAAACATTAACAACCAAAAAAATCAAACCACAGCAGCAAAGGAAATAAACAATCCACACGCCAATCCTCAAATTATCCAAAAGCCCAGCCACAAAAACCGGCAACACCATTAGCACCAAACAAACCGGCATCATCTCTTCAATTCTCTTCCCCAACAAACAAGCCAAACTTCCAGCCAAACTAAACACAATTCCAAAAACCACAAAAATCTCCATAAAAAGCCCTCATTTTTTTGTTTTAATTTTATAATAAAAACATGAAAAATTCAATATTTACACCACAAATAACTAAAAAAAGAAGGCCACATTGGCCTCCTTGAAAAATTATTTTGCATAGTCGACTGTAATTGTACAATTAGAGCCTGTACTATTCCATTCATCATCCCAACCTTCTGGTTTTTCTCCTTCTTTCCATGGGACATGGATGGCTATTGATGGAATTTTATTAAATACCTGATCTCCCATTGTTGTAACACTTTCACTTATTGTTATTTCCTTTAAATTATAGCAAAATCCAAAAGACCACCCCTCTAAGGTTGTTACACTATTTGGAATACTTATTTTTTCAAGATTGCTTGTTGCCAAAAATGCTGTATTTTCTATTTTTTCAATTCCACTTGATATTATTATTTCCTTAATAGATAAATTTTGTGGTCTGTAGGCACTTGCTGCAAGTTGAATTTTGCCTTCACATATTGCATTATTCCAAATAGAATAGCTACCTGATTTTCCTCTTACTCTTTTCACCTTTGCACCATTTATATAATTTGGAATTACTACTTTGTTTATTGATTTGTCCTCATTTAGATACCCCGTTATTGTAATAGTTTCATCACTTTTATTAGTGACAAATTTTTTGTTTTTATCTGTAATAGCTTTGTAATAATGAGTAGTTCCTTGTTCGTCAGTAACAGCAGTAGTGGCTGTTGTTTCACTACTGCTGTTATTTTTACAAGCAACAAAAGAAGAAATTATAACTATAACAGATATTATAATTAATATTGCTTTTTTCATTATGAACCCCATGGAATGTCTGTATCAGGTGAATTATCTCCTGAATCACTTGTGGTAATTACATCAAATACAGAAAATTCTTCGATTAATGTTTCCGGCTTTGCGTATTTTTCTTTCATATTTATGCCTCCTTACTAAGAGATAATTTAACTTGGTCTTTGATGTTTTGTTCTACTGTATCATCATTCAAAACAGCATTTGCAACACTGCTGTAGCTTCGTGTAACGACAGGCGAATAAAAATACATTCCGTCAATATTTACATAAGCTCTTGCAGATATTTCGTCATTGATATGTTCTGCAGGAATACCGGTAAATACTGCATTATATGTTGAAACAGTACCGTCAACATTCCTTTTCGTAGCAGATTTAACTAATGATTCATCGTCAAATTCTTGTAAAAAGTCATTAATATAATCTTCATCTTTATCTTTAAGTGATTTATATGTGTAAACAAATCCGTAATCGACAGTATTGGCATACTTTTTGAAATCAAAGCCTATATTATTATCATCAAGTTTAAAACCAAAACGCAAGCCATTATCTCTTGTACGAATTTGAGCACCAAGGCTTTCTCCGATTGAGTCACTGCAAATATGATTATATCTGTCTTGATACCCATTATAGTTCGCAACAATGAGTCCACTTGTATGAAGAGGACTGAAAAATGTATACTTATATTCGGAAAAATCATCGGGGAATGTAACATGTGACAAAAATCTGGTGCAATATATAGTAGTATTGTTAGGTATTCCGGCTATTATACTTTCAAGCATCGGAGCAAAAATTGTTTGCAAATTTGTACACCCGTCACATCTATCTAAACTTGTTGCCATAGGAATATAAAGCGTTTCTAAATTTGAACAGTTTTTAAAAGCATTATCTCCTAAATCAGTTGCTTTATTTAATGTGATTTCCTGTGCAATACAGCTTTCGAAAGCCGAGTCGCCTACAGATTCACATGCCGGCAAATCTATCGTTTTAAAATAAGTTCCTGCAAGACCTTTATTATCAACTCGATTTACCGATGATAAATCAATATTATCGGTAAGCAATGGACAATTGGTAAAAGCTTCAGTGCCAATAGATTTAACATTAGAAAGGTTTATGCTTTTTAAATTATTACAACCGTAAAATGCTTGTTGTTCAATTGAAGTAACACTGCTTGGTAATGTGACGCTTTCGATATTAGAATTTTTAAAGCATCCTTCTTTAATTGAACCTACTTCAATACCGTTGATTTTATCAGGAATAGTAATATTTGTATCATTTCCGAGATATGCTTTTATGCCACACCAGTAGGTTCCGTCATCTACAACAAATTCACTTTCACCGTCTTTTAATATGTAATAATCAAGGGTTGTAAATTTGCTGTGTAACGGAGTTCCTGTTCTTACAAAAGCCACTGCATTTATTCTTGTTGTTTCAGTCAATTTGATAGGCTCGGTATACTTTGTGCCGTTTGTTTTGCTCGGCAAAGTCCCGTCTGTTGTATAATAAATATCAGTAAGAGTATTTGCACTTTTAAGTTCGACACTTATGTCATCACGATAAACACCGCTTTGCAAATTAGCAGTAACATCTTTGCATCTTGTACCGGCTATTATATTGGAAAAATTAACAATTCCTGCACCATACAATTCATCGTAGCAATCGCTCTTTTTAAATGGGATTGCAGTTTCAACAAGTTTTTGTTTAACCTGCTCAGGTGTGTAATTTTTATTTTCCATTAATACATAAGCGGCGGCTGCCGAGACGATAGGTGTTGAAAGAGAAGTGCCATTATAAAAAGTATATGATGAATTGTTTTTTATATCTGCAGTATAAATATGTTCACCTGGTGCTGATATATCCACACAAGCACCATAGTTTGAAGAACTCCATGCATTGCCATATTGATTTGTGGCGGCAACCGTTATAACACTGTCAAATTTCGCAGGCTGTTGATATACTTCCTTATGTTCGTTTCCGGCACCTGCCACAACAGTCACACCCATATTGACGAGTTCATCAACTACAGTACCAAGACCTGAACGAGTTCCAAATGAACAATTGATTATATCAGGTTTATTCTTTAATTGTTTAATATATTCTAAAGCGATTAAAGCCTCTGAAGCTGTTCCATTGCCATTTGAATCGTAGAATTTATAGGCAGATATCTTCACATTGCTTGGTGTGCTTTTTGCAATAGCACCTGCAACAGCCGTACCGTGGCCGAATTTATCCATTTCATCACTACTGTTATCATTACTGAAATCAATTTTAGTACGCACAACTCGATTTTTAAAAAGCTCATGGTTATAATTAATACCACTATCAATAATTGCAATATTGATTGTTGATTTGATTTTCGATTTATAATAATCAATAGCAGAAATGGCATCAGTTTCTTCGTATGCCCATTCATCATTTAGGTTTTCGTAAGTGCTTTTATCTGAAGTTGCGACAAAAACAGAATCATAATTAACAATATATTTTTTTTCGTACTCGCTTTTTGCCTTTTGAGCTGATTTTTTATCTGCATATTGCAAAAATGCATATCCGAAACCATATACACTGTCAATAGCCTTATATTCATCAATAGCAGTATCTGTTTTTACAATTAATCTGTTGCTGACAGTTGTATCATCTAAATTATCGTACTTGTCATATTCGGCACACATTTCTGTTACATCTCGTCCGATAGAAAGGATATTATTTAACTTTACTTCCTGTGCGATTACATTTTGACAAGGATATATTACTGAAGTGAATATTGCCAATGTCAGCATTAAACTAATAATTCTTTTCATAATATTATAACCACTTTCCAAATGACACAGATATGTTCAAGGACATATCTGTGTCCGAATTTTAATCAATCGATTTTGAAACTTTATATGGTGTATTTTGTTTGTCTACAGAATACTTAGTAACGGAAGATGTATCTTTATTAATAGCAGTTTCTATATAGTTCAATCCATATCCGTTTTCGACAACATCTTTTTGCTTGTTTAATGTTTTATCCCAATAGTATTTTGCATCAGCATCTAATGTTGTTCTCAAACCAAGGCTAAGAGTGTCTAGCCCTGTTGATATTTCTCCAAAGTATTTTGCAGTTGAACGATTTTCTTTAATTAGATTATTTGTACTGTTTACCAATTTAGGGACAAAAGCATCGCTGATTATCTGATCAGGTGCATTAAATCCTGTTTTTGTAATATTGTTAACAGGATCATTTCCACAATAATTAAATAAATTTGAATTATAAACACTACTCATATCTTCTGTTAATGTAATTGGGTCACTTGCATTAATGAAACGACCCCAAGAAGGTGAGTAATATCTTTTTTGACCATAATATAAACCCGTCTCAATATCATAGATATATCCTTTAAAACCTTGTTCCACACTAACAAATACACCACTCAAATATAAAGCAACAACTAATGCAATTGCAATTTTTTGAATTATATCTGCCCATACAGAACCACTAGGTTTATATTTATTTGCCATATCCCGAATAAATGTACCCATATAGGTTGACGTCATATTTCCATAAGCATCATAAGACATTGAAATGACCACTTTTTCGCTTGGGTCATAAATTTCAGTTATGTTTCCTTGACCGTCTTTAACAAATGTATAGTTTGCTGATTGCTTCCAATCAAGAGCTTCTATACCTTCTTCTGTAATATTGGCAGTTTTATTAGCTTTTGAAGGTTCACCTTCGTTTGAGATAACACAAACTCCCACGATTTCATTGTTGTTATAAATGATTTTTGTGGTTTTGTCATAGCAAAGAACCGTTCCACTTCCATCTTCTGCCTCACCATAAAACTTTGCTCTGTAACCTGTAATTAAATCTCCATCCCAAATGTATTCGATTTCTGATACTGGTTCTTTACTGCTTGCACTTTTATAACAAATTTTTGATGTTCTTTTGCCGTCACCATCATATGTATATTTATAAAGATTAGAACCGGTATTAAACGATGTTAACAAATTGCCATTCCATGTCATATCACCGTCAGCCAGTTCATTGTTTATGCTTGTACCGGCATATTTTACAGGATTACCAGCGGCATCATATTGTATGCTGTGACCTTTATAACTGGTAAGATAATCAGTCATACCATTTGATTTATAATATAATTTTGTTGTCTCTCCATTAGTTTTTGGAGTAAAACTTAATGTGTCTGAATTATAATCATATGAATAATCTCTATCAGATATTTTTGAATAGGTTACTTTTTCAGAGATGTTTCCACCTTCGTCATAATAATATACAATTGCAATTTTACTTTCTAAATTAACATCTAAAGAAACTTGACCACCTTCATCATATTGATAATGACGAACTAAATCTCCTTCGCTGTATGTATAAGAAGCTTTGTTTGCCGGAGCAAGGACAATATTATTTGTTGATTTTTTGAATATAGAAGTTACTCTACCGACATTATCATATTTATAGCTCCATTTTGCTGATATACGTGTATTCTCATATTCTTCAGGCAAAATTCTAGAGCGTTTTGAAAGTTCGGTTTTGTAATAGGAAACTAGATTTGTCTGTCTATTGTTAATACCCTCAACATATTTTGTACTGGAGGTTAATCTGTAATGGGTGTCAGTATTGGTGGTTCCTTTATTTTCTACCGAAGTACTGAGAGTTCTGTCAAAAGAATCTAATTCCGTTTCAGCTTTTACAATAGGTCCTTTTGTCAAAGAAACAGTATAGTTATCCTTAACAGTTTTTTTGGATTTATCTTTTAATGTGGAAGTTGATTGTGAATATGAAAGCGAAGTTCCAAATAGATTGATTTTACTTCCGGTGTTAGAATAAATTGTTTTACCGTCTTTAGTAACAACAGAACCTTTTTCTGTGTAAGTTGTAGTGATTCCGGAAATGTTATCTTTCATTTCTGATACAGAACCATCGTCGTTATATTTATATTCGTAAATATATCTTTCATTGTCATTACCACTTTTTCCATTATCAAAAATGGTTTTTGTGATGTTGTTTCCATCATATACATATTCAATTGTTGCACCATTACCAAAAGTAACTTTTCCGACATTATCGATATTGTATTCGTAGGAAACAGAATAATCTGTTTTTGATGTTTTATCATCACTTTCTTTAACACTTACATTTTCAAGCTTGCCATTTTTATTATATTTGAATTCGTAAAGAAACTTGTTATGGTAAATTGATGAAACTCTGTCATTCGTATCATATTTATAATCAACAGTTTGATTAACAGTATCTCCATTAGCATTTGTTATTGCTTGTTTAACGGCTGTTAGTGCACCTATGCCGCTATAAGTATATTGTGTGTTTTTTGAAGCATCTGTATTTTTACCTTTTGAAGTAAGTAAACCACTGCCGCAATCGTAATTGTAGTATGTTGTTTTGCCTGCCTCTTCTACTTGTGATTTATAATGAGTATTATCATCATATTCGTAATGCTTTCCGATAGTTTTGTTGTCGCTACTCTTTGTTTTGATAATATCTGTAATTTGACCATATTTGTTTCTTATTATTTCATAGTTAGGAATATCTGGGTCTTCTCCAAAAGGATTGCTATTATCTTTAGTAGCAATGTACATTTCAAGATCGTCAAAATAGCATTCACCAGGCATATTCAAACTATTTATCTCAATTCTTACTTTAGAGATAGTTGAAGGAATATCTATCACGCATTTTGATGTTTGCCAATTATTAACGATATTGTAATCAAAATATGTTTCACCTATGAGAGTACCACTTACTGCACCATAAACTCTTACTGAATAATATCGCATATTATCTCTATCATTCTTAAAAGGTAGTGCTTGTTTACAATAAGCAGAACAGGATAGTACATATGATTCTCCCGGAGTTACGCTAACTGTTCGTGTAGCTGTTCCTCTTCTGTTATTAGCAATAAACGATATAGCCCCATTATTTGTGCTGCCATTTTCCTTTAATGGAGCATCTTTTACAATTGATGCACCTTCTGTTAATGTCCAGTTATTATTGCTTTCAAAATCTCCATTAGTAATGATGTTTTGCGAAGATGAATCGTCAAAAATTAAATGTTGCAGTTCTTTATTTGTATAGTTCAAATAATATTCTTGACCATCATAGTTTTTATAACGAATGAGATTGGAATCCTGATCGTAATGCATTATTTTTTCAGACTTATTTAACAAATCTGAAAAAACACGATTATATGTGTTGTAAATAGGGGAATTGATTTCTATTTCTTTAGAAACAACTCCATTAGTTTTTAAAATATATTTTGAAAGAACATTTGCCTTGTTCGAGCCAGTTTGATATTGTAATTTCAGTTCTGTTGCTGCAATATTTAAATTGTCACTTTCATATGCAATGACTTGAATAATTCTACCATATGTATCATAGAAATATGATACATAATATCCGTCCGGATAAGTGACTTTTTCTAATCTGTTATTTTCATCATAACTATATTGGATTGTTATATCTTCGTCATTTATTTTTACCGATTGTTGCGTACCATTATTATTGTAAAAAATACTGATTGAAGTCAGCATATTATTGTCGTAATTGAATTTGTATTTTCTTCTTGTACCATCAGTAATATATGAAATGTTTGAATTTTCATAAACAATACCTACTTCATTTTTATATGGCTTTTTATTTTCATCAGTAAATACGTATTCGATTTTTGTGACATAGCCATAAGAACCAATTTTTGAAAAATAATATGTTGTATTATCCTTTTCGCTTTCTATTTCTATTCTGTTATAATCAGTTCTATCCTTAACAGAAGTCAAAATATATTTATCGCCTGAGCTATTTGAACCAACAAAATTATTACCACTGCTATATGTGAAAAACACATATTCGCCTTCGCAGTTTTTCCAATAATATTCTCCGTTTTCGTATTGGAGAATGCTATAATAATTTGTTCGGGTATTAATACCATCTGAAGGATTATTATCTATTGCCGCCGGATTGATTATTGTTTGAATATTAACTTGTGCAAGTTCGTCATAAACACTTAAATCATCTCTGACAATTAATGGAGAACAAGTGTAGTCGTTGACATATAATGTTCCTGCTCTGCCTAAATCTACATTTTCGGATTCAATAGTTTTATCTACATCACCGATTTCTCGATAATAAATTCCCAGAATAATCGAATTTACGCCTATTAATGTTGAGTCTTTTGCCGGCTCAAGTGCAAGACCTGTATTTTTATACAAACCTAAAGATGTGTTATGGGCATATGCAGTAATGTCAAGTTTGCAAGCTTTATATTTTGATGCATATTGTTTATCGAAAAGAGCATTATCAACAACACCTAAAGGGGCATTTCCTAATTTTTTGTCATTTGGATTATCAGGATTTGGCAATTCGTCTTCTAATTGACGTACTTCAATATAATTACTGTTGCTTTCAGTATTCTCTTTATCAATTTCTAATGTTAATGTTGCATTATTAATAAAAACCTGTTTATCGGTAATTATATTTGGCTTAACATATATGCAACTATTGAAGTCACTTTTTAAAGCATCAATACCGGCAATTTTCATATGCGTGACATCACCATTCGTATACATAGTTAATGCTTCGCTCTCATAAAAACCGACCTTTGTAGAATCGGTTGACGAGTATGTTGCAATTTTACTAACTTCATTTTCTGCATCTTCTGCAGTTTTAATGCTTTTATCAATTTCAGAAATTTCTTCCCATTTCCCATTAACCTTGTTATGAATAGGAACATCTGCAGATACTTGATAATATCCTCCATCGTTTGTCATATAGGTTTTTGAGTTTTCTGTACGCTTACTCTCAATTTCGTATTCAATCGAAACATTATCCGATGAAAATTCATAATCGTTTTTAATTTCTTCCATCGCATAGGTAGTTGAAGGAATTATTGTAACTGCCATAGCTGTGGAAAGAAAAACCGATATAAATCTTTTTAAGTTTTTTCTCATTACATTCTCCTTTTTGCTTGAAAATAAATTTAACATAAATATATTTTTATGCTCACTTTTTAAGTTGGGATTATCACCACCCTATGCAAATAGTCAAATACTATATTTCAGCGTAAATGTATCAAATTTCTTGCTTTGTTACAATAGCAAATGTCAAAATGCAAAGAAATAATGTAAAAATGCAAAAAAGGACTGCCTCACAAAAATCGTGAAGCAGTCCCTTTTACTTTTTAGCTATTTGATTTGTGATAATAATGAAATCATCAATGTAAATTCTTTTGAATTTTTGTCATATTCCCATTGACAATCTCCATTATATTGTTTAAGAACCTTTTGAATACTTTTAATTCCAAGACCATGGATATTTTTGTTCTTTTTAGTAGTTTCTAAATCATTTCCTTTTATTTTGGGCGGAGTATCACAACTATTGATTATTGTTACAACATCGTAAGTGTTAATGTGGTCTGTTGCAATATTTATCGTTTTGTTTGAAGACTTTTCTGCGGCCTCTATTGCATTATCCAAAGCATTGCTTAGAATCGTTACTAAATCATTGTTTTTTACGCATTTCAAATTAGTTACACAGACATCAAAACCGAAGTTTATATCTTTCATTTCACATTCAGTTGCATATTTGCTGATAATTACGTCTAACATATGATTTCCACTGTGGCATATACTACTGCAATTTTTTAAATTGCTTATCATTTTTGTTAGATATTCGTCTATTTCAGGATTTGAATTCAAATTATGTATTGCATTAAGATGATTTTTTGTATCATGAGCATAAATTCTCAAATCTTCATTTTGTTTTTCAAGAATATTATAGTAGTTTATATCCATATCCTGTTTTTCAACTTGACTTTTCAAAGTGAAAATAATATTTTCTTTTTCTATGCTTTGTTGATAGGATATAAATAATATTACTATAGATGCGAAAAGAGCAAAAACCACTCCTGATAACAAAAGCTGATAATTGTAGTTCAATTCAAAATGCGTACACATAGACCAAAATATCAATAGTGTAACAATTACAATAACAGGATACATATATAAAGCCACAGGAAATTTTATGTCAGCCTTTTCTTTTCTTATAAATCTTGTCACAATAAGGCAGGTTAAAAAATATAACGATTTACTTATAACAACGTCTAAAACAAAAAACGATAATTTATCAATATAGGCATTTACTTCAGTGCCGATCACTATAGATATTAAAGAAATTGATACAATTTCCAACGCTGTCTGAAATATATCTAAAAGAATAGAGTAGAATATACACCTTGTTATTTTTATTCTGAAACAAGAAATAGAAAATACTATATTTATAATAGAAAAATACAGGGCATTAAACCAAATAACATTTGAAAGAATAATATCAAAAAATGCACCACTCAAAAACAACAATGTACCTATAGTCAAGCATATTGAATTTTTATGCTTCCTGTCACCGATTAAAGAGAAAAAGCTATATGAAATAAGCATTTCAATAAAATATGTGAAACATATTGCTAAATTATACATTTATTATCTCCTTTTAAGATATTGAAACCAATATTTATGAAAGTCAGCTTGTTTTCGTGATGCAACGGGAATTTCAATAGTATTATCTAACACTATAATTGAATAAGAATTTTTTGTAATGTAATGAAGATTAACAAGGAAGCTTTTATGAACTAAATAAAAAAATGTATTAGGTAATTCCTCCATCCATTCATTTAAGTTGCGTCTGGTGATATATTCATTTCCATCCTTCGTATGAAGAATGATTTTTCTGTTTTCTCTTCTGATATACACAATATCGTCAACAAGTATTTTCTTATCCTCGCCGGCATTATATAAAAATAAATCAATATAGGTTTCATCTATATATTGCAAAGCTTTATCCAAGCTTGCATACAGGCGCTCGGCGTCAAAAGGCTTTTCAAAAAATCTGAATGCGTGCAAATCCATCGCTTCATCTTGATATTCATCAAATGCTGTTACGAAAAATATAACAACTTTTTGATTTCTGTTTTTCAATTCTTTTGCTACTGATATGCCGTCTATATCAGGCATCTGAATATCAAGAAATGCCAAATCATAAGAAGTAGAGCTTTCAAAAACATCTTTAGAAGAAGCAGTAGCATAAATGTCAGCTTTTATACAATGAGCCGCTGTGTATTCCATAATATACTTTTTTAAAATTTCTAAATTAGTATATTCATCATCGCAAATTAAAATTTTCATGAAAGTCCTCGCAAAAAATAACTCTTATCAAAAGTTTTTGATAAGAGTAACTTAACACTTAATCTTAATAGTGTCAACTATTTATTTTTTGTTTCAATTATATAATCTATTAGTCCTTGAATGAATTTTCTTTCTTGAGAAGATAATTTTAAAAGACAATTATTGTATTTTTCAATATCTTCATATGGTATTTCGCCTAAAAGATAATAATTAGGATCCTCACCAAGTACATTGCAAATATTAACTATAAATTCAACACTTGGCGGATTTTCACCTCTTTCAACATTTGATATTGTATTTTTGGAAGTATTAATCATTTCGGCAAGTTGCTCTTGCGTTATATTTAAGGAATTTCTTTTGCGTTGAATTCTTTCTCCAATATATTCTTTATTATAAATCATATTAGCACCTCTTTTATTTATGCTAACATTTTTAAACCATTACATACACCAAATATAATGGTAAATCACAATATATTGGTAGCAAAAGCAAAATTTATTTGTAGTTACCAAAATTATAGGAATTTTTGCAATTTAACAATTTAGATTTGTGTTTTGTTTTTTTACTTGAAACTAATATAGAAAAATGATATTTTAAATAAAAAAGGGGGGATTTTAATGAACAAAATCAAAAAAGCTTTACTTAGTACATCAAAAAAGCTGGCAATTTCATCATTAAAAAGAGATGCTAATGCTACGACTTGTACTATAGTTTATCAACCTAAAGCACCGGCTGATTTGAAAAAATTCAGCAAAATTAAGTAATGATAACTAAAATTTCTTCAAAAATTGTTGAAGCATTAATAAAGCATTCATTAGTTGAAAATGAAGATAAAGAACTTTATTCGTACGGTTTCTTTATTTTGTTATCACAAATACTATATTTCATAATTGTAACAACAATTGGTGTTTTATTTAATATTATACGTGAAAGCATTATCTTCTATATTGCTTTTCATTTTATAAGAAGATATGCCGGTGGTTATCATGCCAAGACTGAAACAAGATGTGAAATATTATCAACCTTATCGATTTTATGCTGTATAGTGCTTATCAAGTTATCAAAAATGTATGATATTAGAATTGCTTTACTTAGTATATCTTTAGTATTTGCTGTTTTAATATTCATTCTTTGTCCGCTTGACACACCGGAAAAGCCTTTAAGCGATAAGGAATATAAATATTTTCGCAAAATATCTTGGATAATATTATCGCTGATTATTGTTGCGATAATCGTATCATTTATTTTTAAATTTAATGTTGTATTTGCACCGTGTTGTGCAAGTTTAATATTTGAAGGTGTACTAATTGGCACGGGTCAAATTAAAAAAGCATACAGTGAAAAAAGAGCAAACTCTGAAATGTAAAGAGTTTGCTCTTCATAATTGCAAATGTAAATACAGAAATGCAATGCAAATAAAAGAGATTATTTGCCTAACTTGCGCTAAGCTCGAGTTTCCGGTTTGTCCACAATGCGGCGGGGCAATCGAAAGAGAATATATGGAATATTGCTCAAGTTGTGGTCAAAAATTATCATGGAAAGGTTTTGAATTCATAGAAATGACATATAAATAATTATTTGCGCTTAACGAGTATTAGCAAATATTCGTTAAGCGTATTTTTTTATTCATTTTTAGTTGCATGTGGTTATGTTACATAGCTGAATATCCATAATCTTTGATTTTTGAAAATTCACAAATCAAAAATCAAGGAGAATA
>OIYV01000966.1_pt1 | contig 14615 bp, 14 predicted proteins | sample 1588251 | NCBI WGS metagenome assembly OIYV01 (sample SAMN03283282) | human gut metagenome | biome: human-associated habitat; material: feces | host: Homo sapiens | place: Peru | collected 2012
AAAGACGACGCTGTGCCAGCTGCTGCCGCGGTTTTACGATGTCACGTCCGGCTCGGTGTGCATCGACGGCATCGACGTGCGCACCGTGACGCAGGCGTCGCTGCGCCGCTGCGTCGGCGTGCTGCAGCAGGAGGTCTTCCTCTTTGCCGACACCATCCGCGAAAACATCCGCTACGGCCGCCCCGACGCCACCGACGCCGAGATCGAGCAGGCCGCGCGCTATGCCGAGATCGACCGCGAGATCCGCGCCATGCCCGACGGCTACGACACCTATGTCGGCGAGCGCGGCGTCATGCTCTCCGGCGGGCAGAAGCAGCGGCTGAGCATCGCGCGCCTGTTTCTGAAAAACCCGCAGATCCTCATCCTCGACGAGGCCACGAGCGCGCTCGACTCCGTGACCGAGCAGCGCATCCAGAACGCGCTCGACACACTCGCCCGCGGCCGCACGTGCATCATCATCGCCCACCGGCTGAGCACCGTACAGGGCGCCGACCGCGTCGCCGTGATCGACGGCGCGCGTGTCTGCGAGCAGGGCACACCCGCCGAGCTCATCGCGCGCGACGGCAAATACGCAGCGCTCTGCCGCGCACAGCACCTTATTTAAATACAGACGCCGAGCGCGCCGGATCGTGTGATCCGGCGCGCTTTTTCCGTCTGAAACTCAGTCCCCGATGTAAGTAAAGCGGCGCACGACCTGCCCGTCGCGCTCGATCTGCTCGTCCCACATGGCGGCGGGGCGCACCCAGAGCCCGCGCTCCCCGTAGAGCGCGCGGTAGACGACCATAGGCTCCAGCGTCTCCGAATGCGTGGCGACAAACAGCAGTTCATACTCCCTGCCCTTGAAGTGGCGGTAGCGCCCGGGGCGCAGTGTCTGCGGCGCGCTCATGCCTTGTCCTCCGGCATGCCGAAGCTCTGGATGAGCAGTCGCGTGAGCGCGTGCGCACCGTCACGCGTGAGCATGATGCTCGCGACCTCATCGACCGTCTTTTCCGGCATGTCGATCAGTCCCTTTGGCTGGGGCGTGTAGTTGTGCTGCACATACATATGGTAGAAGCTCAGCGAGCACTCCGAGCGGTTGTCGTTGACCGAGACGTTGAACACATTGGCAAACTGGGGCTTCATATCGCCACCTCCTGTAACCTTTCTGCGCCCATTATACCACAGTGCGCGCGAAACCACCGCGTCAATTTTTGCACGTTTTCCAGAAAACTGTCCAAAAACTATTGCGGCATCAGACACATCGTCGTATAATGTGACCATCCAAATGCGAATTTTTTCACATGGAGGGAAGCGTAGATTGAAAGACCTGAAGCATCTTTACGAATTTGAAAAGCTGCTCGAGAGCGCCAACAACGCGCTCGTGCAGCAGGCGTGTGCCGAGGGGAAGCACGCGCTGGCCTACACCTGCTACCACATGCCGGAGGTGCTGCTCAACACCGGAAACTGCTTTTCGGTGCGCCTGCGCGCACCGCTGACGGGGTCGCTGGACATCTCGTCGTACTACATGTCGAACTTCATCTGCGACTACTGCAAGTCGCTGCTGGAGCGCGGCATCGAGGGCGGCTACAACTTCCTGTCCGGCCTGATGGGCACGGAGACGTGCTCGGAAATGAACCGCGCGCTCGAGCACTTCGAGCTGCTGCGGCTCGTGGACAATGAGCAGTTTTTCGTGACCTTTCTCGACATGCCCTTCAAGGTCACGGAAAACACCGTGCGCCACTATGTCGACCAGCTCCGGCGCAAGGTGCTCACGCCGCTGCAGGAGGTCTACGGCGTGGACGTGTCGGACGACGCACTGCGCAAGGCGGTCGCCGAGCACAACGAGATCTGCCGCATCCTGACCGAGATCGGTCAATTCCGCAAGGAGGAAAACCCGCGCATCACGGGCTACGAGTACCACATTCTGAACCTTGTGAGCTACTGCTGCCCGAAATATCTCATCGTCGACAAGCTCCGCGAGACGCTCGAGGAGCTGCGCCAGCGCAAGCCCGATGTAAAGCCGCGCTTTCGCGTGAAGATCGCCGTCGTCGGCAGCGAGATCGACGACCCCGGCTTCACCAAGCTCGTCGAGGATGCGGGCGCGCTCGTCGTGGTCGACCGTTTCTGCTTCGGCTCGACGCCGGGGCGCGAGGAAATTCACCTTGACCCCGACCTGCCGGTGCTCGAGAGCATCGCGCGCCACTACCTCAACACCAGTCAGTGCCCGCGCTTCATGCAGCGCGAGAAGGTCGACGGCCGCTGGCAGCTCGTGCGCGACCTGTGCGCGGAGTATCACGCGCAGGGCGTGCTGTACGAGCAGCTCAAGTTCTGCGAGTACTGGGGCTATGAGCGTGCGCTGGCAAGCCACGTCGTCACACGCGAATTCGGCATTCCGTCCGTCGCGGTCGACCGCCAGAACGCCACCGGCGGCAGCGGCCAGCTGCGCACGCGCGTGCAGGCGTTCGTCGAGAGTCTGGAGATCAAGCAGCTCCAGACGCAGAGAGGAGGCAAGTGACCATGGGTGAACAAAAACGCTCCCTGCGGGAATTTCTCCGCCACGTCAATGACTACACCTACCGCTTCGACCCGGAAAAGGGGCGGTTTCGCTACCGCGAGCTGCGCGGCGTGCGCGACACGGCGTTTGACTTTTATATGTGGCTCAAGTGCTGGAAGGACATGATTGTCTTTGTGGCCAAGTGTCCGGTGTCGGCTGTGCGCGCGCTGTTTCGCTACCAGTGGTTTTCCACCTACCTGACCTACCCGAACTTTGTCGACCGCGGCACGCTCGGTATGCGCGGCAACCAGCTGCGCATGGCGCGCGCCCAATATGACCGCATCGTGAAAAAGGCCACCGACCTGCTGCGCATCTCGTTCGTGGCAGACGAGCATTTCCACCCCGGCAACAAGCTCTCGAAGAAGATCGTGCTCTTTGACGAGCTCGTCCCCGGACAGATCATGGCCGGCTTCCCGAACCTCATCTACCTGCCGGCGCAGGTGCTGCCGGTGTTTCTGTGCTCGATCCTCAACCAGCAGATCACGCCGCCGTATCTCGACGCGGCCGAAAACTTCGGCATCCCGGCCGACGTCTGCCCCCTGCCCTCGGCCGAGGCCGGCTGCGCCCTGCGCGACGAGTATCCCAAGCTCGGCACGTGCTTTGTCGCCTGCAACATGCCGTGCGACGGCAGCGTCGCCACGACATCGTATCAGGACCGGTATTTTAACCTCCCGACGTACTATTACGGCGTGCCCATCCGCTACAACGAGGACGCGGTGCAGGACTACGCTGTCGAGGAGCTGCGCGGGCTCATCCGCTTCATCGAGGAGCAGACCGGCGAGACCTTCGACTGGGATGCGTTCTTCAAGGCCATGAAAGTCTACAACCGTGAGACGGAGTACGAGCTGCAGAAGTGGGAGGTCAACCGCACGCCCTATCCGCAGATGACCGGCGAGACGTTTTGGATCTACCGTATGTTTTTCTACCACCTATCGGGCGGCATGGATCCGCGCTTTCTCGACACCGACCGCCGCGTCAACCGCATCATGATGCGCGGCTACCAGCAGAAAAAGCCCTGCGCGCCCGCAATGCGCCACCGCTGCGTCGAGTGGTCGTGCCCGGCGAACTTCTACCCCGACTTCTCCGTCTGGGCGGAAAACTGCTGGGGCATCAACGTCGTGGCAAGCATGGAATCGCTCATCTCCGATATCATCATCGACACCGAAGACCCCGACCGGGCGCTGGCCGATCTCGCGCGCAGTTACCAGCGCACCACCATGCGCAAGCACACCAAGGGCGGCTACGCAAACGTGCTCGACGAGCTGTGGGTCGTCTGCAAGCAGTACAATGCTGACATGGTGCTCATGTATGACCAGATCTCCTGCAAGGGCATGGACGGTCTGCGCGGCGTGTTTGAGGAGCAGGCGGCCGCGCGCGGCGTGCATATGCTCTGGGTCGCGCAGGATCTGCTCGATCATGTACTTCGTCCAGCCGTAGGGATTCGTGCAGCCGCCGGTGCGGGCGCTCTCGTCCACGGGCATCGTATTGTCCGGCGAATACACCGTCGCGGACGAGGAGAAGAGGATCTTCTTCACGCCGTGCGCCGCCATCGTCTGGCAGAGATGGATGGTCGTGCCGAGGTTGTTGTTGTAGTACCGCAGCGGCTGCTGCACTGACTCCCCCACCGCCTTGAGCCCGGCAAAGTGGATGACGCAGTCTATGTCGTGCGCGGAGAATATCTCATCGAGCTTTTTGCGGTCGCGCACATCGGCTCTGTAGAAGGTGAAGGCTCTGCCCGTTATCTCCTCAATGCGCTCCTTTGCCTTTTCACTGCTGTTTACGAGATTATCTATGACGACAACGTCAAAGCCCTCCTCAAGCAGCTCCACGCAGGTGTGGCTGCCGATATAGCCCATGCCGCCGGTAACTAAAACTGTCATGCTTATCACTCCTTTGAGCCGATTTTAAAATATAATTATGAAAAAGGCAAGGCCCTGAGCCTTGCCTTTAAAAATATTTTACTTTTTGTGATATAATTTCTTCGCCTGATATTTCGGCTCGTAGGTGATATTGACGCCAATCTTGGAAAAAAGATTTTCGTCAACGCGAGAGAGAATGACCGAGGAATGCGCCTCGCAGCCTCGCAGCCTGCCGAGCTGATCGATGGCGAGCTCCGCGAGCGGATTTGTCACGGCACAGATGGAAAGCGCTATGAGAAGCTCATCGGTGTGCAGACGCGGGTTGTGGTTTCCGAGGTGCTCGACCTTGAGATGCTGGATAGGCTCAATGACGCTGGGCGCGATAAGCAGCAGCTCCTTGTTTATGCCCGCAAGCTTCTTGAGAGCGTTCATAAGGCATGCCGAGGATGCGCCGAGCAGCGAGCTTGTTTTGCCGGTGACTATCGTTCCGTCGGGCAGCTCGATGCTGACTGCCGGAGCACCGGTCTCCTCCGCACGGGCGGTTGCCGCCGCAACGACCGGACGGTCGGCCGAGGAAAGACCGATGGAGTTCATAATGAGCTCGATCTTGCGGACCTCCTCGACGGAGCCGAGACCCTGACGCAGTGAGCACGCCGCAGCGTAGTAGCGGCGGATGATCTCCTGCTTGGAGGCATTGCGGCAGGCTTCATCGTTTATGATGCAGTAGCCGGCCATGTTGACGCCCATGTCGGTGGGCGACTTATAAAGCCCGGGCTGGCCGGTGATTTTGGTCAGAATATTGTTGACCACCGGGAAAACCTCGATGTCGCGGTTATAGTTGACGGTGGTCTTGCCGTAGGCCTCGAGGTGGTAGGGGTCGATAACGTTGACATCGTTCAAGTCGGCGGTCGCCGCCTCATATGCGAGGTTCACGGGGTGCTTTAAGGGCAGATTCCATATCGGGAACGTCTCAAACTTTGCGTATCCCGCCTTTATGCCGCGCAGGTTGTCGTGGTAAAGCTGGGAGAGGCAGGTCGCCATCTTTCCGCTGCCGGGGCCCGGTGCGGTTATGACAACGAGCGGACGCTCGGTCTCTATGTACTCGTTCTTGCCGAAGCCGTCCTCGCTGACGATGTGAGGTATATTATAGGGGTAGCCCTCTATGGGATAGTGGATGAACACTCGCACGCCGAGCTTTTCGAGCCTGTTTTTGAAGGCGAGTGCGGCGGGCTGACCCTTATACTGCGCGATAACCACGCTGCCGACGAAAAGCTCTATGGCGCGGAATGCGTCGATGAGCCTCAAAACGTCGCTGTCATAGGTTATGCCGAGGTCGCGGCGCATCTTGTTGTTCTGGATATCGCTCGCGTTTATAACGATGACGATCTCAACATCCGAGCCGATATTCTTGAGCATCTGGAGCTTACTGTCGGGCTTGAAGCCGGGCAGGACGCGCGAGGCGTGGTAATCGTCGAAGAGCTTGCCGCCGAACTCAAGATAGAGCTTGCCGCCGAAGTCCTCTATGCGTCGGCTTATCTGCTCCGATTGCTTTTTGATATAAAGGTCGTTGTCGAATCCCACTTTGAACATTATAAAACCTCACAGTATATTTTTTGCGCCTGACGCGCTTTATCGCCGCAGTTTGCGCCGCTCTTCGGCGCGAATTTTATCAAAATTAACTAATTAATTATACAACTTACGTGCAGCCTTTGCAACCGTTTTGAAGCAATACGGACGCGCACGCAAAAGAAAAAATCCCCGCATGAAGCTCATACGGGGACTTTGCGTCGGCTTACTCTCAGATATATTTTCTGATGAACTTTTCGACTGCGGGCCAGTACTTGTCGGGGTTGACCGTAGAGGCCTCTGCGTGCGGCGCGCCGGGGATAACAAGCTTTTCCTTGTCGCACGCGGCGGCGCGGTAGACGCGCTCCTGCATCCAGAAGGGAACGAAATCGTCCTTATCGCCGTGGATGAACAGGGTCGGCGTGACGGAACGGGAGACCTGCTCTATGCAGGACGCCTTTTTCATATCGTAGCCCGCACGAAGCATTGTGGCACTTCTTGCCGCCGTAAGGAACGGGAACACGGGCAGGCTGTACGCGTCCTTTATGTTTGATCTGCACTCGTCCCAAACGGAGGTGTATCCGCAGTCCTCAATGGCGCAGACGACATTCGGCTCGAGCGGCTCGCCTGTAGTCATCATAACTGTGGCCGCGCCCATGGAGAGACCGAAGAGCACGATCTTTGCGTTCGGGTCCTCGTTGATTATATAATCGACCCATGCCTTGATGTCTATTCTGTCATCCCAGCCCATGGCGACATGGTTCGATTCGCTGTCTCCGTGGCCGCAGAGGTGCGGGAACAGGCAGTTGAAGCCCATCTCGTGGAACCTCTTGCCGAACGCGCCCATGCTCTTGGGCGAGCCGGTGTAGCCGTGAACAACGATGACCCAGACGTCGCTCGGCTCATCCGCGAGGATTATCTCGCCGTGGATATAGCCGCCGCGCGGGGTAACTATCTTCACCTTTGCGGGATTGGAGGCTTCAAACCACTCCATGCCCCTCTGAGTGATCTCGTTATAAGTGCCCTGCTTTGCCTCAATTTTCTTGGCTATAGACTTCTTGCTCATGGTCATGTTGAAAATAACGTTGCCCAGAGCGAGATATGCCGCACCGACTGCTGCACCTGCGGAAGCGGCTGCTATGACAAGCTTTTCGGGTGATTTTTTCTTTCCCACTGTACTTCAATCCTTTCTTTTTTATAAAACGGTGTTTATAGAAGTATTTTACCATAAAACGCTCTCGGTTGCAACCACAAAAAGCCCCCTGAGCAAAACGGCTCGCGGAGGCATGAATATGTACCCGCCTTTTAGCGGGTGAGGTTATTCCTCTTTAAGCTTGTCGCGCTTGTTTTTGGCCTTGTTCTCCTGCTGATTCTGCTGCTTGTTGTTCTGCTGCTGATTCTGTTGGTTCTGACCCTGTTTGTTCTGCTGATTACGGTTTTCCATCAAGAGCACACTCCATAGATCCCTCTGCGGGAAAATTAGGATTTTTTGAATCCTTCCGTATTCTTTCCCCCGGCGCACGGTTTATGAGCGCAAAACTGATGAAATTTTTGCCTTTTTCTGATATAATCGTATCAGAACTTGACGGAGGGCAGGCATATGGAAATAACGGACAAGCTTATAGAGCATCTCGAAGCACTCGCGCACATAGAGCTCAGCTCCGAAGAACGCGCCGACTGCCGCAGAGATTTTGAAAAGATAATAACATATATGGACACGCTCTCGGCGCTCGACACCGACGGCGTTGAGCCGCTCGTCCACCTGTCCGGCAGAGTGAATGTCCTGCGCGAGGACGAGCCGGGTGAGACACTCGGATCGGACGAGGCGCTTTGTAACGCCTGCGAGACGGCAGACGGCTGCTTCTCCGTCCCGAAAACAGTGGAATGAGGTGCGGCATGGGAGATATAATTAAGCTTTCCGCCCTCGCTCTGGGCGAAAAAATCGGGCGCGGCGAGATAAAAATCGCCGAAGTCCTCGACGCGGTATATAAGTCGGAGGAAGAAAACAGACGGCTCAACTGCTTTATCACGCTCTGCCGCGAACGCGCATACGAAAAGGGCGCAGAGATACAGAGGCGGCTCGACGCGGGGGAGTACATTTCCCCGCTTGCGGGCGTGCCGATAGGCATAAAGGACAATATCGCGGTCGATGGAGTTAAAATGACCTGCGGGTCGCGCATACTCGAAGATTATGTGCCGCCCGTCAGCGCGACGGCGGTAAAAAAGCTCGAGGATGCGGGGCTTATCGTTGTCGGAAAGCTCAACATGGATGAATTCGCCATGGGCTCGACGGGCGAGACCTCATATTTCGGTGCGGTACTGAATCCCCGCGACGAAACGCGCGTACCCGGCGGCTCGTCGTCGGGCGCGGCGGCGGCTGTTGCGGCGGGTATAATCCCGCTCGCGCTCGGCTCGGACACGGGCGGCTCCGTCAGGCAGCCCGCGGCGTTTTGCGGCGTTTTCGGCTTCAAGCCGACCTACGGCGCAGTCTCCCGAAACGGCCTTGTCGCCTACGCCTCGTCCTTTGATCAGATAGGTGTGACAGCGGCTGCGGCAGCCGACTGCGCGGCTCTCGAAAATATAATCTCCGGGTGCGACGGCGGCGACGCGACGAGCGAAGAAATAAAGCCCTCTCGGGCGGACAGCGAAGAATTTTCGCTTCGCGGCAAAAAAATAGGCGTTCCCGAAGAGTTTGTCTCCTCCTGCGGCAAAGATATCCGCGAGGCTGTCGCAGCCGCGCTGAAAAAGGCTGAGGCGCTCGGCGCGGAAGTCGAATATTTCTCTCTGCCGCCGCTTGAATTTTCCGTGCCCGCCTACTATATAATTGCCTGCGCGCAGGCGAGCTCGAATCTCGCGCGGTACGACGGAGTTCGCTTCGGACGGCGCGCCGAAAACGCCGCCGACCCGACCGAAATGTATACCAAAAGCCGTTCGGAGGGCTTCGGGCGCGAGGTCAGGCGCAGGATAATGCTCGGAAACTTCGTGCTCGGCGCGGGATACTACGACGCATACTACAACAGGGCGCTGAAGGCCCGCAGAGTAATACGCGACGCGGTTTTAAATGCTTTCGAAAAATATGATTTTTTAGCGTGTCCCGTATATCCGTCGGCGGCTCCGAGGCTCGGCGAGAGCCTTAAAGACCCGCTGAGAACCTATCTCGGCGACGCATACACCGTCACGGCGAATCTCGCGGGGCTCCCCGCGATAAGAATCCCGTGCAAAAATATGTGCGCCCTCCAGCTCATGGCGGCTCCGTTTGACGACGGAAATCTTTTAAGCGCGGCGGGTGCTTTGGGGGAGGCGGTAAAATGAAATACGAAACCGTCATAGGGCTCGAGGTCCACATAGAGCTGCTGACAGAGACTAAAATGTTCTGCTCCTGCCCCACAAAATTCGGCGGCGAGCCCAACACCCACGTCTGCCCCGTCTGCTTGGGGCTGCCCGGCACTCTGCCGACGCTCAACAGAAAGGCCGTCGAATTATCCGTTCGCGCGGGGCTTGCGGCGGGCTGCGGGATAGCGCCCGTGAGCCGCTTTGACCGCAAGAATTATTTCTATCCCGATTTGCCGAAAGCTTATCAGATATCTCAGCTCTATCTGCCGCTGTGCCGAAACGGCTCCGTAACGCTCGACAGCGGCAAAACCGTGCGCATAAAGGAGATGCACATGGAGGAGGACGCGGGCAAGCTCATGCACTCCCCCGACTTAAACCGCACGCTCATCGACTGCAACCGCTGCGGAGTGCCGCTGCTCGAAATAGTCAGCGAGCCGGATATGAACAGCGCAGAGGAGGCGGTCGAATATCTCGAAAAGCTCCGCGAGCTCATGCGCTTTTCCGGCGTGTCGGACTGCCGAATGCAGGAGGGCTCTTTGAGGGCGGACATAAACTTATCCGTCCGCCCGCAGGGCGAAAGCAAGCTCGGAACGCGCACGGAGATGAAGAATCTCAATTCGTTCAGAGCCGCCGAACGCGCAATAAAAAGCGAGAGCGAGAGGCAAATAAGGCTAATAGAGCGCGGAGAAAAAATAATTCAGGAGACCCGCCGCTGGGATGACGGCGCGGGAGTGAGCTTCCCGATGCGCTCAAAGGAGGACACGAGCGACTACAAATATTTCCCCGAGCCCGACATACCGCCCGTCGCCATTTTGCCCGAAGAAGTCGAGAGAATTCGGGCGAATATGCCCGAGCTGCCGCAGGCGAAACGCCGCCGCTGGCAGGAAAAATACAAACTCTCCAAGGCGGATACGGACACCCTGATGTCCTCGCCGTTTACGGCGGAGCTCTTTGACCGCACAACGGCTGTCTGCGGGAGCGCAAGAGACGCTGCGGCCTGGATAAACGTCGAGCTGCCCGCCGTGCTGCGCGGCGCGGGGATGAGCATTGGGGACGCGAATTTCGACCCCGACTCATTGGGCATGCTGATAAATATGCTCTCGTCGGGTGAGATAAACAGAGGGACGGCTAAAAAGGTCTTTGCAAAGGTAGTGACCGAAAACGCCGAGCCCGCCGAATATGTCCGAAAAAACGGACTCGGACTGTTGACCGACACCGCCGCTATAGAGGATGCGGTGAGGCGTGTTCTCGCGGAAAACGAAAAGAGCGTCTCGCAGTACAGAGACGGCAAGACGCAGGCTTTTCAATTTCTCATCGGGCAGTGTATGCGCGCCTTGGGCGGCAAGGCCTCGGCGGCGGCAGTCAGTAAGGCGCTGAAAAAGCTGATATAAAAACTATACGGCCATGCGAGCTTCCGCACGGCCGTATATATTATTTTCAGCTCTCGGCCTTTTCCTCGAGTTTATCAAAGACAAATTTTTTGAGCACAAACGCCAGTACACAGAGCACAAGCAGCACCCACGGAGTCACCTCGGCGGATAAAGCTTTTATATCAAAGCCTGTCTCGCTCTTTATAACGGCATTGGCAAGAGGGGCGGCGAGCAGGGCAATAATTGCTGCAACCGCACCGAATCCGCAGGCGCCGACAAACAGCCTGTCGTAATCTCCGTTACCCTTGATAATGTTCACAACCGACATGATAAACGCCGCTGCGCTCACGCCGCAAAGCAGGAGAATAATCCCGGCGACAAGGACGACAATAACGCCGATTCCGTTGCCGCTGCTCAACATATAATACCCCATGAAGTCGTTAAAGTTAATGCCCAGCTGTATTACCTTGAACAATCCGCCGCTTCTCCCGAAAATGCTGAACCAGGGACCGGCGACGGCGCAGAGAAACACGCAAACCGCCATTACGCCGCCGAGGATCGTCGTATAATTTATCTTTCCCGCTGACGAGGGGAGACTTATGTTTTTAACATAGTCGGCAAACTTTCCCGCCGCTTCGCCGAGAGTGGCGTAGCTTTTTCCGTCCGCCGCCGTGCCGCAGGCGCCGCAGAAGCGCTGTCCGTCGGCAAGCTTAGCGCCGCACTTGGGGCAGACGCTGACAAAGGGCTTTCCGCACTTTCCGCAAAAAGCGTCGCCGGCGGGATTCGCGGCTCCGCAGTTTGCGCATACGATTACGCTGTTCTCCGTGCTGTCCGCGGCGTAAGAAGCATACTCTTCGCTTTCGGCATACTCTTCTTCGGATATATTTTCCGTATAAAGCTCTTCGGGCGCTTCCTCCGAAACAAGTCTGTTTCCGCAGGCTTTACAGAAGACGGCGTCGTCCGCATTTTCTTTTCCGCAAAAGTTGCACACCATATCTATGTTCCTCCTTGATTACTTCTTATAATTGTTTATCGGGAGCGGGAACCAATATTCGCCGGCACAGTCCGGGCACAGAGTGTCGCTGTATTCACTGCCGTAATAGGCGTCGCCCCTCCACGTCTTGCCGCATCTGTCGCACGTCCACTGCTTTGCGCAGCCGGCAAACACGCAGGCGACACCCGCTATTATCAGCAGCGATATTGCGGCGGCCAGCTTTCTTATGTGAGCTTTTCTTGTCTGTTTTTTCATTGTAGTTTCCTTTCTGCAGGCGGTGCCTGCCCCTGTTTTATTTTGTGACATCATTATGGCATATTCGACGGTAAAAAACATCCAAACCGACTGTACGGCAGGCGTAACGGGATGAATTGCACTCAATATACCGTGAAAGAATATAGTTCGCTTTCCGTCCTGTATCAGCGGGAGCGCAGAAAGCGCCTTGCGGCATTCGCAGACATCGGCATATATTGCCTCCGCTTATTTTTTAGTCCTCAATATAACGTCTTATTCTTAAGCATGAGGAAAAACGCAGTTATCAATAAGCGACCTCACGGGTGTGTTTTCAAAATATTTAAATATGTAAACGCTGTCTTCTTTAGAGTCATTTTTGCCGTTGGGTTTATATCTGACTTCGACCATATTTATAGTTATTTCGTCGTTGCCGTACTCATATGTATAACTCTGCTTGTAGACCAATGTTTTCTTGCCGGAGGAGTCCACCTCGTACATCTCTGCGGTGAGAGGATTTCCGTACTTGTCGCGCGTATAATAATATACGGTGCCGCCACTTTCGAACGAGCTGTTTTCTTCTATGATAAATCCGTTCTTATCATATTTATACTCCCTTGTAAATGGCGCTGAATCCTTTACGGAATATTTTTCGGCAATGCAGTTTCCCTGTGCGTCGTATTTGTGGGTAATTTTCTCGTAAAGGACTGATACCTTGCCCTCATATCCATTCTCTGTGCTTTCGATCATATTTCCGGCGGAATCATATTTGTATTCGAGACTCGACAGTAACTCCTTGCTGTTAAGGTCGGATGTTTTTGCCGAAATAAGAAGTCCTGCCGCATTAAAGATATAATCGATTACGCGGGAATCTTGGAGGTTTTCGCCGATAAACCTGATTTCCCTGATTACTCGCTTTTGGGAGTCATACTCATAATTGACGGTTATAGAAAATGCATCGTAGTAATATATTCTTTCGGTTTTTACGGTTCCGTCGCTGTTATAGTCATATTCCTTCTTATAGCTATCTGAATTTTCGTCGGTGTTATTGCCGTCATAGCTTAAATAATACGTAACATTTCCGAAGCGGTCAAATTCATATTCTCCGTTAGAAATGCTCGCCTTTTTCAGGTGTTCTGTATAAACACTACGGCTTTTGTACTCGCTCCAATGATTCCAAACATCGCTGTCGATCCCGATATAATATCGGGGATATTTTTTTTCGTTCTTCCTGACGCCTGTCTGCTTTGCGGTGCTGCTTTCCTTCGTTTTGCCCGCAGCCTCGGTCGACGTTTCCATTTCCGTTTCCGCCTGCACCTCTGTTTCTGTTTCGTTCTCCGATGTCTCCGCCGCGACGGCTCCTGCCGAGGTCGATGCGGGGTCGTCCTTTTTGTCCTTCCTGCATCCCGCGAAGGAAGCCAGCGCAAGGAATGCCAAAATTGCCGCGATTGTTCTTTTGAGTTTCATATTCTTACCCTCCTGTTTAATTTGCTTCATTGCTATTAATTTGACAATTTACATTTGCAATCAATGTAAATATTCTATCACGGAAAATTTATTCGTTTCCTCAAGAGTCATCATCGGGGCGTGCGAGCGATATTCGTAGACAGTTACGTTGTGCAGTCTTTCGTCTGCGGAGTCAAGTCTCTCCGTTATGACCGTTACGCGATTTCCCTCATATTTGTATGACATCGCAAAAACTCCGTCAAGCTCGAGCTTCTCCATGCTCTCTCCGGAATATCTGGATATTTTAACGGCGTTCCCGTATTTGTCGTTTTCGCAAACTTGCTGGAATACTTCCCATTTTCCGACATCGTCGGAAGCTTGCCGTTTTTGTGTGAATTTTGTTATGCTGTTGTTTTTGTCATATTCGATAACGGTATGATTTGAAACCGTACCGTCCCTGTTGTCGTAATATGTCCGCTCAACCAGATTGTTTTTGCCGTCATATTTGTTCTTTGCAAGGAGAACCCAATTGCCGTTTACCGAGTGAGCTTTAACCTGTGTCAAATTATTTTGTGCGTCATACTCCATTGCGACTTGATCGTAGGACATGGAGCCAAAGTCGCCTTTTTCGAATTTGGCTAAGACCGGATTTCCTTTTTTGTCATATGTAAATACCGTTTTTCCGTACAGCCTTGTTTTTTTCGAGTCGTCTTTGCGAAGCTCCTCCAGCTCCGTTAATCTGCCGAGCTTGTCGTATGAGTACTTATGAATATATACGGCTCCGTCATCGAAACGAAGTTCCTTTTCCGCAACACGCTTTTGGGAGTCGTATTTATAAAAAATACAGGCCTGACCCGATGTGTCATCCGGCATAGACTTAACGGTTCCGTCGCCGTTATACTTGACCTCGCGGGGATAGAACTTCGATGTACCGTTTTCGTTATGGCGCTTTTCACCTGTCTTATTTCCGCTTTTGTCATAGAAATACTCGTTTTCTATAACATATTTACCGTTTTTGTAACTGCCGTTTGAAACCTCGACCCAACTGTTCCAATCGCTGTTGCCTAATAAGTCGGAGTTTATGTCAAGAAAATAATACGGTTTTTTTGTGCGCGGATTCATTTTAACCGAGCTGCTTGCAGCTGCTTTTTCACTTTCCTTCGTTTCGCCCGCTGCTCCCTCTTCCGTCTCCTCTTCTTCTGTTTCGTTCTCCGATGTCTCCGCCGCAACGGCTCCTGCCGAGGTCGATGCGGGGTCGTCCTTTTTGTCCTTCCTGCATCCCG
>OIYV01000972.1_pt1 | contig 14588 bp, 14 predicted proteins | sample 1588251 | NCBI WGS metagenome assembly OIYV01 (sample SAMN03283282) | human gut metagenome | biome: human-associated habitat; material: feces | host: Homo sapiens | place: Peru | collected 2012
GAAAACCTACATTCTTATATTGTCCTAAACCTACATTTTTATATTGACTTTTGCAGTAAAAAGGCAAATTCCAACTTAGACGGGTCAAAGTTGCGTTTAGTCTTTCACATCTAAAGAGATTTTATCATCATTTTCTCCTCTCTCATGGCCTAAAAAGTATATACAAAAGGGTGCATATACTTTTAGAAACATAAAGCAAGTATTAGAACTATTGAACAAATAAATTAAAAGAATATATATGTGTATTGAATTAGAAAACTACAAACAACATGATTTTTTCAATTATTCTGATTACAATCAAATAGATACTGATGCTGAAGCTTTACTCAATACTCTCTTGAATAATCCAGAATACAATCTGCACCTCAACAAGCAATACAAAGTCGAATAAAACAAATAATACGTGCGAACAAGAACTATTAGGTTCTTGCTATATTATCAAAAAATAAAGCTCCTCTTTTGCAAATGGGTGGTAAGTAGCAATTCATTACGAGAAATGTTATAATCAGAATGCTTGTAGAAAGGCAAGCTCTTGAAGAGCTTCATGAGGTGAATAACCATCAAGAGGAACTTGGCGGTTCTGGTTATTCATCTCTTGAAACTCCGAACCGCCAAACACAAATGAATAAAAAAGAACGTAGAAAATATCCATCTTTACGTTCGTTTACTTGGTCTGAAAATTCAGAGAAATCAGAAGGACAGTTGCTTGTTGAAAATACTGTTCAAGAATGGTACAACGCTAAACATGCAACATCATCTGTTGCAGAAATAGAATTTATAAATTCTTTAGACATAAAACAATGTCCATTCTGTGGATCTCTTGATTTTACAAAGTATGGGCATAAGAAAGACGGAACACAAAGATATATTTGTAAAGGATGTGGTAAACGCTTCACGGCTTTGACAAATACAATCTTTGATTCAAAAAAGATTCCTATTTCAGAATGGATTGAGTATTTACTGCATTTGTTTGAATTTCACTCTATAAATTCAACAGCCTATGATAATAGAAATTCACCTACTACAGGTAAATATTGGCTGATAAAAACATTTGAAGTCTTAAAAGGAATACAAGACGATGTTGTACTAGATGGTACAGTATACTTAGATGAAACATATTTTACAAAAGTGAAAAGTAAACTAGCGACAAAAGATGGAAAGAAACTAAGAGGAATTTCTAGAAATAAAATAGGTGTTGGTGTTGCCTGTAACGAGACAAAATCAATTTTTATAGTTACAGGAACATCTAAACCTTCAAGAAAATCAACAAAAGAAACATACAGTAAGCATATTGCAAGAGGCTCTGTATTAGTGCATGATGATGAGCATTCCCACAGTATATTGATTGAAGAATTAGAACTGGAAAGCAAAGTATACCCAACAAGTGAAACAAAAGGTTTATCAGATAAGGACAATCCTTTATATCCAGTCAATAATCTTCATTTATTACTGAAACAATTCATAAGAAATCACGGAGCTTATGACAGAGAACATCTCCAAGACTGGCTGAATCTATTTTGGTTCATTATGAATGAGCCAAAGGATAAGTACGATAAGGTATTAAAATTTATAGAAATGGCAGTTTTGTCGCCAAAAAGAGTGCGATATCGAGATGCAATGAGCTCTAAACATAGTAAATAAGCGAATAATCACCACCCATTTGCAAAAGAGGAGCTTTAAATAATTCTACCACAAATGGACTCAAATCATATCCTATCACTTCAGGAATATATACTTCATAATCTCTATCTATGTATTCATCCTTATTACACCAATGCGTTTTAACATAACTATTAAACATTTGATGTTCATTCTCATCTTCAAAAAGCAAAACATTCTCCATCAACAATCTTTCAGATGATATGTCTCCACTATTTTCTTCTTCTAGAAAAAAGAGATGTAAATTATATTCAAGTGTATTTTTAACCCAATACCCATATACTATTTTATCATTTGGTTCTTCTATACTTATCACATTAGATAGAGGTGAATTCGTAAAATATCTGTCTCCATTTAACGCATTTCCAGGAATTTCTAAAAGACAAGTATTTGCATATTTAAGTCTGATAGTTCTCCACATAGGTCTAACATCAGGCTGATTTAAAAAAAGTATGCATAACCGGTACGATATAGAGGATCAGTTAATTCAAATTCTATAACATAATGTGCTTTTGTTTCATGATAATATACTACTTTTGATTCAACAGGCGATACCTTCCAATGAGATTTATCTAACAGTAAATAATTAAAGTGTTCAATAGGTGTTAACAATAAACCAAATCGTTTCTTCCAAAGTAACTCAACAATATTTATATCAGCTGATCTATTTACTGGTGTATTTGTATCTTGTATTCTAGAATATATATTATTAGGGTTAAGTTGTAGAAAACATTCCTTTAGATAAAATGGTGTATTTAATGAATTACAGACTTTTATTACATCTATTAATTTATCATCTATTTCTATAGTTTCTACACATACAATTGGTCTCATATCACCAGCAAACTTCTTATCTTTTAGAAAGTCTACTAAGTTCTGTGTATTTCTTCTATTGTTATCTTCTTCTACACCAGTAATAGAGAAATCATTTTCTTCATCAATACCTATAATAATATAAGCATCTCTATTTTCTATATTGTTAGCCATACAAATGATATCATGAAGCATATCTTGTTTATGATCTTTATCATACCATTGTTATTTGAAATCCCAATATCCACCTTCTTGTTTTAGTGAACGGAGGTGTTCTATTGTTTCTTTTAGATTCATATAATTACCACCTATATTTTTAGATAAATGATTTTTTAAGAGATATAATCAATTATACTATTGATTTTAGAATGTATTACATCTACTACATATGAGCATAGTATACAGCAAGCAAATAGAATAATGATACATCCTAATACTGTATGCGTACTAAAGATGAGTTTAGAGAAGAAAATCATATAGAACTGCATGTGTAATAGCCATACATTAGTTGAATGTTTTCCTAAAAACAATAATACTTTTTCTAAAAATGGAACTTTAATATCTACTAGTAAGAAACCAGTAATAAATATTAATCCTGTAAAAGGTGCAACAATCATTGATTTTACAATAATATGTAATACTACACTTAAAAGCATTAATACTATTCCTACAACCTGCTTATTATTTAGTTTTTCCTTCAACTTAGTCATAACAAAGTATTTTCTAAATAATAATCCTACAACATAAGATAATTGAGAAGTTCCATATAATACCAATGCATTAATTATGTAATTAATAACATTAACAGATATATGTATTGGATGAATCATTCTAAAATAATATGCTACTACATAAATAACTAATGATAGCATCAACATAATGACGTTATGATTTTTATCTACTAAATCAATAAGATATTTTGATGTAATACACAATAATATATATGTTTGCATAAACCACCATGCGCCAACATAACTAATATGATATAAAAATGCATTACCTAAAAAAGTAGCAAATGATCCTGGTATATTAGTATTATTCAATACTAGCCCAGTTATACAAGTTAACGTAAGTATAATCCAATATGTTAATAAAAGATTGAGTACTCTTTTGAATCTTTTTTGTGTGGTTTCATTTTTTAAAAGATATGCTGCGTATCCAGCACTAAAACAATAAATTGGAACACATGCATCACATATAAATGATAAAAAATATGTTATAGGTAATCCTTTTATTGTTATAAGAGGATTATAAAGATCCGTATAATTAGTTGTATTGAATAAATGTAAGGATAGCATAAAAAATATAGCTATTCCCTTCAGCATTTTTGATTGGTTTTTACTTATATCAGTCATTTAATATCACCCTTCCTTTCATCTGCAATTAAAATTATAAAACAGTGCAATAAGTCATCTTATTGCACTTAATATTTTAGAAATCCATAGCCATCTTGCTAGACTCTTCTTCACTTAACTCAGTAACATGAGTCTCCATAACTCTATATACTCTCTGACACATATTTAATACACTAGGTCTATGTGTAGTAACTATACAAGTCTTATTAGGATGGTTCTGTATAATATTTCTTAATACTTTTCTTTCTGTAGTAACATCTAAAGCACTAGTTGCTTCATCTAATAGTAAGATTGGTGCATCCCTGAGGATTGCTCTTGCGATAGCGATTCTCTGAGCCTGTCCTTCTGAGAATCCTCTACCCCTTTCACCAATCTTAGTATTAATAGTATCAGGTAGCTTAGAAATAAAATCCCATGCACAAGAGAGTTGTAACGCATGTATAATCTCTTCATCTGTTGCATCCTGTTTAACCATTCTCATATTCTCTGCAACAGTACCAGATAGAATAGTATTACCTTGAGGTACATAAGCGAACAAGTGTCTTGTGTTCGCATTCGCCTCTATTGCATCACCATTAGATGCATTAATACTTACTCCACCATCAGATGGTCTAATTAAACCTAAGATCAATCTGATCATAGTAGTCTTACCTTCTCCTGAAGGACCTACTAATGCAACAATTTCACCTGGATTTGCTTCAAACTCAGAATCAGTAATAACTTTGTTGTTTTCAATATATGCAAAGTTAACATCACTCATCTTAACACTAAATCCATCATCCTTATATGCATCTAACTCACTGCTTTCAGGAATATGCACTTCTTTAGGAAGTTCTACTAATTCTCTGATACGGTGTGCTGATACTGAACTTGTTAGAAATGATGGGATAATAGATACTACGTTACTGAATGCTCCTTCTAGGCTGGATCTTTGTTGTAAGAAAAGTGTCATAGTACCATAAGTAATATCTTTAGTCCAAAGTCTAAATAGACAGTAACCAAAGGCTGTTAGAGATACAGCTGTACCTAGTATAGACATGAATACATTCGTCCAGATAGTAAACATGTTATAGTCTAATGAAACATCTTTGAACTTCTTCTGCCAGTCTCTCATTTTCTTACTGTATAGTTTTGATATACCAAATGATTTGATTGTATCAAAGTTATAGAATGTTTCTACTTCAAATGTCATCATTTCAGAAGACATCTTTCTTACTTTCATGTTGTATTGTCTCTGTTTAGTGATTAAGAAACGAGAGGCAATAAGCATGAATGGTGCACTGGCAAAAGCTAATGCAGCCATGATCTTATCATAATGCCAGATGACAAAGAATGTAGCAATGAAGTTATAGAGTGCAATAATGATAGTTGGTAACCAGCTAATAGCGTTACCTGATACTGTACTTACATCACTATTGAATCTGTTTAATACATCACCATTACTATATTGGTTAATAGCTAACCAGTCTGCATCAATAATCTTATCAAAGATATCAGCCTGGATATCGTTATTAATATATATACTTAATTTAGCTGTAATACGGTTTAAGACACTACCAAAGACTAAACTAAATACTGTAGAACCTATCATGATACATATCAAAATTGGTAGTTTTGATATCTTGTAACCAGTGATGATATCTATCATGTATTTACCTACTACAGAACTTACTAGTCCTAGAGTAGTGCTTAATATACCTAATACAGTATAAAAGATAATAGCACCTTTATATCTTTTACTATATGAGAAGATCCACTTCCAGTCATCTAAGATTTCTGAAAAGGTACCATCTCTCCATTTTTGAATCAATATGTCTAATGATTCAAAGGAAGTGGATCTTTGTTTGTTGTCGTTGTTATCCATTAATATTCCCCCCTTTTTATATTAATTAATACCCTTTTTTAGCATATTCTTAAGTTTACAAGTTCCAAAGAAGCTAACTTTAGATAGTATAATCCAAATTTTTCTTGATAAAGATAATGAAGGAATATCCAAATCACCAAAATCTATTTTTTTTAGATATGCTTTAATAATCCTCTTGGATTCTTTTAAATCTTTATCATTTAAATATAATAAAGACATCTGTCCTTGATATATACATGTTTCATAAAAATTAGTAATAGCTAGTTTGAATAATGAAGGGTAATGATTACTCATATAAAGTTGTCTTTCGAACTTAGCTTCGAGAGCATCTAATCTTCTTAAAGAATAATTCTGTCCCATTATACTTGTTTCTCTTTGATAGTAATAATACATAGGCACATCTATTTTACTAATCTTCTTAGAAGCTCCAAATATTTGATATGTCCAAAACTCATCCTCATTAAGTTTTCCTACTGCAAACAGAATATTACCGATAGCATCCTTTTTATACAGTTTATTCCACACATGTTGATGAAAAGTATTATCATTGATTAAAAGCTCTAGAGCTTTTTGAGAATCATAAATCTGCATTGAAACAGAATTAGATACAGAATCTTCCATATAAGAAGACGTTTTAATGACATCACATTCAACAATGTCTACATCATTACTATTCATCTCATTCATCATAATTTTAAAGAAATCATGATGAATCCAATCATCACTATCTATAAATGAGATATATGAACCCTTTGCAGCCATATATCCTGCATTTCTAGCATCTGATAAACCACCATTTTTCTTATGTATTACATTAATTCTAGAATCTTTTTTAGCCCACTGATCACATATTTTAGGACAATTATCTGGAGAGCCATCATCTACTAGTATAATTTCTAAATCACTGTATGTTTGATTCACTAAAGATTTAATACATCGGTCTAATTCTTTCTCCACTTTATATATCGGTACAATCACAGAAATCATTATTATCATTCCTAACTTTTAATCATAAAATTCATTAACTGAAGCAATATCTTCCATCTTTTCACAATTGATATTCTTCTTAAACATAAATAATAAAATACTATAAACAATTTTTAAATTACAACGAGAAATCACCGCTTCCTTAAAATAAAATTTAGAAGCTTTTTTCAGTGACTTAAAAAAGGATGCATCAATATTATAACTATTCAATATATAATACAACATTGAAATATCGTGATTAATAAAACTTTCTTTTAATCGAGGAAATTGAGATGTAATAAGATTATATCTTTCAATTAAAACATCAAGGTTATCCTGAGCCTTTTGTTTGTTATTAAACTGATTATTAATGGCGCTAGATTTCCTTTGTCTATAATAATAAAACGGCTCATTTATCCTTGATATTTTATGAGCTTTTAATATAGCTTTATACGTAAAAAACTCATCATCAATACAACGTCTTTCCTTTTTAAAGCGCAAATTATCAATTAACTCTGATTTAAATATTTTATTCCAAAATAAACTCGATTTCCAATCAAGAATATATTGTTCTAAATAAGATTCAGTGTCATAAATACAATTATCATTCTTAAAATATTCTACTTTATCAGAATCTTTATATTTTAAATAAAAGATACATTCAGCTATATCACTATTATTTTGTTGTAACGATTTCATCATTGTCTCAATAAAATCTTTTGATATATAATCATCACTATCAACAAAACTAATATAATCGCCTGTAGCTAAGTCTAATCCATTATTTTTTGCATTGGCTGCTCCTTGATTTTTTTGATGAATAACTAGTATTCTAGAGTCTATCTCTTTATAACGATCACATATTTCTCCAGATAAGTCTGTTGAACCATCATCTATCAGTATTATCTCTAAATTTCTATAAGTTTGATTTATGATAGAATCAATACACTCATTTAAATAAGACTCTACATTATATACGGGTACAATAATTGATACCTTCCCTTCCATATAGTTAACCTCCTTATCTGTTATCTTAATATCAAATTATACGTTTTATGTTTTCTTTTAAATACAAAATAAAATTCTTTTTCCATAAACGCTTGTCACCATCAGCTAATTCAAGAATCATTTTTCTTTTATCGACTAAAGAGACACCTTTATTATGCATTATGAGATATGCATTTACATCTATAACCTTCTGCTTTTCATTTCTCATATTATAACCGATTTCTTCATTAGACATTCCACTTATTCTATAAAGATGCCTTAAATTCATAAGAGAAATTTTAACACTATCAGGTTTAACATTATACATAAGAGAATTTTTTTGGTCCCTCATATAATGATATAAACATTTTTCAATAGTCATTATTTTAGTATTGTTAATTACTTCCAAATAATTAAGAATAAAATCAAAATCTTCTCCAATAACCAACTTTTCATCAAAACAAATTGAATGTTTTTTAATAACTTTAGCATCAAATATTTTGTTCCATAACTGCTGTAATAAAGTATTATTATACAAAGACATTAAATCTGATTCAGTTGGTTTAATCATAGATAACACTCCAGAATTTGATTCATCATGATTATAATACCCTGACACAATCAGACCATTTTCACAATTAATTAATTCAACAAAAGACAACACATATTCTGAGTCAACCCAATCATCACTATCTACAAACATAATGTAATCACCCATTGATAATTCAATACCTTTATTTCTTGAATAAGAGGCCCCTCTATTCTTTTCATTATGATGCACAATAATTTTTTCTTTATTAAAGTTTTTGCAAATATCTAAACTAGAATCATTAGAACAATCATCCACTAAAATAATTTCTATGTTTTCATAAGAGTTATCAAGTAAACTATTAATACAACGAACTAAAGTATTTTCAGCATTATATACTGGAATTACAACACTAACTTTTGGCTGATTATTCATATTCTTTACTCCTTCATACCATATACTTGATTATATAAATATCCATATAAGGTTAATTGTCCATCTGCTGTTTTTTTGTATAAATCCATCTTATAAGTTAATTTATGCATCACATTATTTTTGGTTAATCGAGCATATAATTCTTTCGAATATGGCTCGTTTAGTTTTTTATACATTTCGAAAATATCAACATTATTATCTTCAACCTTGTCGATTACATTCTTAATTTCTGGAACATGATTATATCCAGATAATAGTAAATAATCAATTAAAACATAATCTATAATAGAATCATAATGTTTCCACCAATAATTAAAAGCGCATTGCATATACTTGAAAAGAACGTTGCCTTTATTTCCTGCCATAGAAAAACCACACCATTTGCCTTGACATGCTTCTCTACTTGACTTTAATGGATCTGTCATTTTCTGACAGTAAAAATCTTTAGAAAAATATTCGTCTGGTATTGCAGAAGTGTAAAAAACAGTAGAATCAAGCCAATATCCACCATATTTATATAGTAAATTAAATCTTAACAAATCTGACATGGTTGTCATTGTAATAATATTACTATTAAATTTTTTAATAATATAATCAGGAAAATCTACAAAAGATTGATAATTATCTAATGTAATTAATTTAATTTCAAACTTTTCATTATCTATTATATTATTTAATTGATCATAGCACATTCTTACTAATTCTGGCATAGAAGTAATTCCTTGCCACCAACAAATCCATATAATTCTTTTATTTGTTCTTTCATCGAAACAATTTTCTTTCATTGTTTCATTAAATTCATTATTAAATCTTGTCATTATTTTGTCGACAGATTCTGAAATAGTTTTTAAATATATTTTCTTTTTTTCTGGAGGAAATATACCATCATAAAAAGAAACAACAGCAACTTTTAGTCCATATGTTCTTTTACGTGAGTTAAATACTGAAGACTGATATTTTATTCTTTCAATAAAATGTTTGATTTTCATTATCAATCTATTCATAATCATTCTCCTCCTTATTTTTTTAAATATTCATCTAATTTGAGAAAATGTTCCTCAGACTTAGAGATGTATTTATCCATATCTTGAACAAGATACATATTTTGACTTATTTCATCAAAAGTATAATGTTTTTTTAAATTTCTTATATCTATTATATTACCCTTAAATTGCATATCCTCTAAAACATTTTTTGTTTTATCGCTATAAATAACAGGTAAAACAGGTCGTTTGGCTGCTAAAGCTAATATAGTTGCATGAAATCTAGAGGCAATTATATAAGAACTAGAAGATATACTTTCTAATACATCATCTGAATTAAATCCATCATAATTGATTATTTCTATATTAGACGGAAAATTTAGACTCTTAATTAAATTTTCAATCGTTATGTTATCTCCTTCTTGTTCACAAAAAGATGATAATACTATATGATAGTCTTTGGACAAATACTCTTTAATTACATCTAATAGAAAAGATTCATATAAGCTTTGACAATCATTAATTTTATTACATCCTTCATCTTTTTTTGAACAATTAATAGTAGAAATAAATATTTGTTTTCTTATTCTTTTTTTTGGCATTTTATATGATAATAATATATCAGGAGCATATCTTACATTACTATTCTCTTTAAAAAGGTTATAAGAATACTGATCTCTTAGACATACATCTTTACAATTAGAAAAAATATCATTCATTCTTTTTTTATAATCCTTAGAAGAATAAGGTCCAAAATTTGAACCTATGACAAAAAAAGAATAATTATTTGCTTGATAATCCCACCAATTAGTAATTTCATTCCAATTGTCATATTCTATAAACAATGAACCCCCAATATATATGTTAGCCTTAGAATTCTTTTTTACTAGATTTTTCAAATTTGGTATAAGTGAAGGATAAAACCAAGATAATTTTCTTATTAACTTTATGTTTTCTAAATCGATTATTTTAAGATTATTCAATGAATTTTCAATGTACTTATCAGTTGTATCAAGAATGTAAAATTTAATATTATCATATCTCTGAACAAGATATTTCACAAACAAATCATCTCCTAGATTTCTTTCTAAGTAAGCATTTAATATAACATAATTCATCGAATTACCCCCTCTTGTATATATTATGAATCTTTTAGCATTTTTCTCATAATTATTTTTACTTTGTTACAGAATTTTCTTCTATTTTCAAATGTTTTATTCTTTTTACTTATATTTTCATAAATTTCAATAACCTTATCATACTTATTCTGTCTTAAACATGAGACTATTTCTTTTTGAAAATTCTTACTTATCTCCCTGTTTTCAAACCAAATAAGCACCTGTGATTCTTTTAATACTTGTCTAATAACATCTACAACCTCAGGATATTCTTTTTTATTTTCTAATTGTTTAATTATTATATTTTCAATCGTGTTTCCCCAATAATTAGAGACATATTGACATGAAAAATCATAATTGTTCTTATATAATGAATAATATAATTGATAATTTTCTAATACTATCCTTGGAAATTCAGTACTAAATCTTTGACTTAATGATCCGTCTACATTTACATAATTATAAAAAAACTGATCAATAGAATAATACGTTTTGCAATATTTTAGGTATTGAGCTAAAAAAGGTCGATCTTCCCATACTCTTCTATTTTCATCAAAATAAATATTGTTTTTAATAATTATATTCTTTTTAAATACTTTACCCCATACAAAATCAAAAATAAACTTACTTTTATCAGAAGTCATATTTATAATAGGTGGTATTATATCATTTATTATATATTCTAAATCTAATAATTTATTTTTGTTATTACCATTAAGAACAGGTATTTTTTCTAAAGTACTCGATAGATAGTAATATCCAAAATCTAAAAGATCTGGATCATAATGGTTTAAAATATTATTTATAGATGAAAAAGCATTTTCTTCAAAATAATCATCAGCATCCATAAATGTTATATATTTACCCTTCGCTTTTGCAAGACCAACATTTCTTGCTACAGTGGCCCCGCTATTTTTTTGATGAATTACAACAACATTATTATAATCATTAAATTCATCGCAAATAGTTCCACTGTTATCGGTTGATCCATCATCAACAAGTACAATCTGTATATCATCTATATTTTGCAGCAGAATGCTTTCTATTCCTCTTTTAATATAAAGTTCAGCATTAAAAACTGGAACTATAACGCTTATCAAATAATTATCATCCATACATTATTACTCACTTTCTAATTTGAGTTTTTAATTTATATATAAAACTGATTACTAACATCAATGGGCTGTATAACCAATGGGTTTTATAATGCATTAAACGTACTTCAATTTTTTCATCTAAAGAACCAGTATTTTTTATGTAAGGTATACTCTTTCTAAATTCTATACATTCATAAGTCTTTTTAATCATCTTCTTTGATAATTCCCTAGTACTTCTATTATTATTATGTAATCCCTTAACATTATAATGATTTAGCACTTCATGCCAATAATCCCATCTAATTCTATACAAATCATAATCTGAAAAATTATGTTCTAGTTCTTTTATTAATAACAACTGTTGTTCTAAACGATTAGGATAAAACTTATGAGATACAGAATTGAGATTTTCATTATTGTAAAAATACTCACATTTGTTTGTTCTTCGTATTTTTTTGCATTTGGATATATATATGTGATTAAATAAACCATCTTCCCCCATAATTAAATCTTCATTAAATCGAAGATGATTCTCATCAATGATTTTTTTTGACAAACAACACATACTAGGCCATTGTTGTCTTGATTCTAACCAAAATCTATTATAATTTGAAAATATTTCATCATGAGTCATTATAGGTTTAAGATAATCATTTTCTAGAATTTTAACCCCACATTGAACAAATTCTTCATCACATTGAAATTCTAAATCATTCAAATAATTCGGTCCTACCGTATCATCACTATCAATAAAAACAATCATTTCACCTTTAGCAAAATCAAGGCCCATATTTCTAGCAGAAGAAGCGCCACCATTTTCTTTATTAATTAAAATAACTCTTTTATCATTTTTTACATATTCATTAATTATATTTATACTACCGTCTTTTGATCCATCATTAATCAATAATAATTCAAAATCTGTATTTTTTTGATTTAATATACTTTCTATACACAGTTTCAAATATTTCTCTGAATTATACACAGGTACGATAATACTGAACTTCATAATCTGCTTCCTTTCTACTATATATTAGTGTATAAATTTAACAAAAATTGATTTAAACAGTTTTTTTTCATACTCATTCATACTAATAAACCAACTTAAAATAAAATAAATACAAGTATAAGCAATAATATAAGTACATAATTTAACTAGAGAGTTTGGTATCAAAATATGATTAATAAAATAAGATCCAACTAATAACATCAATATAGGGACAATACTGTTATTTATTATGTTTTTCCAAAAAAGTGGAATTTCTAAATGAATATTTTTCCAATAATAAATATTTAAAATCAATCCATTCCCTATCAAATATGCAAAGCAAGTACACAAAGCAGCTCCAATAATTCCATATCTAGGAATAACAAGATAAGTACTTATCATATTTACAACTGCGATAACTAAATACATTATTGATCTAAATGAATGCTTATTTTGAGCTAGGATAATGTTATATGCAATATTTTGTATTAATGGAACTGCGATGGGAATCATTGTAATTAAAGCTATATAATATGAATCCATATATTTATCGCCAGACCAATAATGAATAAAATTCTTACCAAAAACGGCAAACCCGGTAATTATAAGCGATACAATATAATATTGAATCCTTCCTATTCGAATTAATAACTCAGATAATTCATGCGTATCATTTTTTAGTACAACCATTGATGTGATTTTTGGAACAAAAACATTACTAATTGCACCAGACATATTCTGAAGCATCGTAGTGAAAACACCACCTACATTGTAAACTGCTACAGCAGTAGAACCTATCATAGCGCCAATCAATACCTTGTCTGTTGACCAATATAATAAATCAGCTATCATTCCTATAAAAATAAAACATGAAAAGCTAAATATTTCTTTTCCTAATTCAAAAGGCATGTTATCAAACCTAGGTTTAATTTGTAGTCTATTCATACAATAAATGATATATATAATTCCATAACTAATTTGCATAAATAAACCAACAAGTGACAATCCTATTGATCTATATCCTAAACTTAAAATAATAAGATTAATCACAGGTAACAAACTAGAACTAATAATATCAATTGACTTTTGAAAAATATACTTTTCATGAGCTACTACTACAGAGCTAATTACACTAACTGGAAAAGAAACAGCTGTGCTTAAAGTCATAATAATCACTAAAACTTTAAGTTTATTTATTTCAATACTTGTTAAACCCTTAGAAAAAAATGTTTTGGTATTCAACATTATTACAATACCAATTACACAAACTAATAAAGCAGTTATACAATAAAAGATTAAGAATAGCCCTATTACTCCTTCTTCTGCTTCTTTTTTCTTTTCAGCTCTAAACTTTGTTATATATCTAATGACAGCACCACCCATACCAAAAGTTAAGAGTGATAGATAACTTATGACAGAATTAGCTAAACTATATAAACCATATTCTGCCTGACCCATGAGTCTTAACATAATAGGAGTATAGAAGAAAGGAATGATAGTAGATATTCCTAAATTCACATAAGACAATAAAGCACCTGCTTTAAGTTCATTTATTTTTTTCATATTTTCCTCCATTTCCCCGCGCCTTCGTTGCGCGGACACAAATATATAACCAAACTCAAATCCACCAAAACTCTAGTGTGCCTCTCGATATAATAGTATAATCAAAGAGAGGTGGTATACTACAGAGCACGTAAGGGTGAGTAGGCAATTCTACTCAAATAGAATATCCTGAATATTTATAAGTCGCCGCTATCTTTTCAAGCACAAATAAGTTGGACTTAGAGCCAGGAC
>OIYV01000975.1_pt1 | contig 14583 bp, 12 predicted proteins | sample 1588251 | NCBI WGS metagenome assembly OIYV01 (sample SAMN03283282) | human gut metagenome | biome: human-associated habitat; material: feces | host: Homo sapiens | place: Peru | collected 2012
CTATTTTTTTAATGTTTCTAATCCACTTATTGGTTTCATTACATCATCTATTAGTATTAAATTATAATTTTCTCCTGCTCTTATTAAATCAATAGCATCTATTCCATTTAATACTGAATTTGATGTATATTCATTAAATAGTATTTCTAAATTTTTTAGTAATTTATTATTATTTGATATAAATAATATATCAGTATCATTTGTTATTTCTTCTGTTTTAGGATTTAATATTTTACTATCTATTGATAATAAGAATTCATTTCCTTCTTCACTTTTAATCATTAAATTACCATTCATCATATTTATTAATTTATTGATATCATATAGAATATCATCTAATGCCAAAAGATTTTGTTCTAAATTTTCTTTTATTATTTCTATTTTTTGATATGTATTTATTAAATTATTATGCATTTTTTCTAACTCATATATTAAATCTTTTATTTCATATACGCATTCAAGCATTTCTTTATATACTTCAACTGTTTTCTTGAATTTTAATTTATTTGTTTTTTCCTCTAACAAAATCTTTTTATTCTTTATTTCTTCAAATTTTATATATAATTCTTCTTGCTTTGTTTTTATTTCATTTTCTATAGATTGTAAATCATTTATAGAAACCCTTAAATTATTATATTTTTCTTCTAAATCATTTTTAGGTATGAAATTTTCTAATTCTAGTTTTAATTTTTGTTTATCATTTTCAATTTTTGCTAATATCTCATTACTTTTTTCTATCTCTAAAATAATCTCTTCTTTCATTTTTAAAAGTTCTTCTATTTTTTGTTCTTTATATCTTTTTCTTGCAATTACTCCTATATATTGTGCTACTTTTTTGCTATCTGCTTTTCCTCTTAATAAACCAATTTTATATATACCTTTTTCATCAATATAATTTTCATCATTAATATCATCAAGAAAAATTGTTTTTAAAACATTATACACCTCTTCTTTTTTTATTTCATAATTTTCTGGTAAATCAATTTTTAAAATTTGACTCAAATCGTGTTTAAACTCTTTTGGATTCCCTACTAAATATTTATCAACAAAATTATTATCTATTTCCTGAATTTTATTATGATATTCTTTTGGTATTATTAACGCATCAAGTAATCCCATGTCCATAAGCGCTGCTTCTATATTATTACGTGTACTTTCATCCACCTCCGGCTTAAATTCAACCGCTTTATATAATGGAATAAAAGGAATTTTCATTTCTTGTAATTTTATCCTATTTTCTACTACTGCTTTTTCTCTAATTGGTTCTGGTTCTTTCTGATTTTTCCATTCTTCTATTTCTGTTTTTATATCATTTAATTTTTTCTCATTTTCATTTTTCACTTGCTTTTCTTCAATTTCTTTTTCAAGTAATTTGGCATCAATTTTGCTATAAGCATTACTTACTTCTATTTTTATATCATCATAACTACTTTTTTCTCCATAATTTCTCACATTTTGTGCAATTTTAATCTTATCTTCTTGAGTAATTTTTAAAATTACATTCGAAGCTTCCCATTTATACATATCTTCAATAAACTTTCCCTTTTCGTCTTCTAAAGACCTCCTATTTTGTAATACAATATTATCTTGTTTTATTTTTTTATTCTTTGAAACTTCAAAACTTTTTTCCATATCATCATACATTTTTTCCATTGTAGCAACTTGCTCTATAATTATTTTAGCATCTTCAATTCTATCAATATATTTTTTCAAATCATATCTTAAGCTTGAATAATTATATTGTGTATTTATATTCTTTTTTATTTCATCTATTGCAAAAAAATATTCATCATAAAAACACTCACTTGCTTTTTCTTCTATTTTAGAGGTAATATTATCAAACTCATTTTTGTATTCATCATATTTACTATTATTCTGTTTTATAGTATTTTCTTTTTTTCTATTTTCTACTTCTTGTGCCTCTTTTTTCATATTTTTTTCTTCTAAACTTTTTTCTATTTCTCTTTTTTTAACTTTTAATTCTTGTAAATTTTTTTCTAAGTTCCAAATTTCACTTTTGCTTAATTCTTGTTCTTTAAATTCTACAACTTTTATTTTTGCATCAATATCTTCTATTTCTCTATTTACTTCTTCATACTCTTTTTTATCTAATACGATTTTATCTTGTAATAATTTTTCTTCATTTAAAATATCTTTATATTTTTTATTCTCTTCTACATATTGTTTAGCCTTGCTATATAACACACATTCATTATATTTTCTATAATCTACCATAATGTTATCTATAGCTTTTTTACCACTTTCTAAAAATTTTAATTGTTCTTTTGTTTTATTCATATTCTCAATAGATTCAGAAACAGGTCTTAAATCTTCATCTGACAACCCTTGAAGCGAATTAGACATTATTTCAAGTACAGTAGATGGCCTAAACCCTTCACCTTTTGATAATTTAGGTGTCCTTATTTCTATTAACAATTTTATAAATTCTTCGTATTCTTCTATTGTTTCAAAATGAAATATATTTTCATTTACCATTTCCATATATTCTTTTTGAGTTTCTACTACTTTACCACCTAAACCAATCCTGTTTTTTAGTTCTAATTTAGTAAGCGGAATTTTATTTTCAACTTCTTTATATAAGAAAAAATCTTCTTTTATTCTTCTACCATCATTTAATAAAAATCCCCAAAAATTTATTGGTTGACCTTTCTTTCCTCTTAGTCCGATACCAATAGTTATATAATTTTCTGTATTAGGTTTATTAAATTCCATATATAAATAACTAGTATTTTCTTCTTTTATGTCATCACCATAACCTAAAACATATTCTTCGATTTTTCTAGCTTTATTTCCAAAAGGATCTAATCTTTCTGGGGTCTTTTTACCATCTAATAGTAATGGTATAAAACTTTGCATAGTTACACTTTTTCCTGAGCCATTAGTTCCTCTTAAAATCATTCTCCCATCTGAAAAGTAAAATTCCTCTTCATCATACCACCAATAATTTAATAATCCAATTTTATTTATTTTCCACCTATTTTCCATATTTAAACTCAATTCCTTCTTATTATCTTATAAATTATATATTATTTTACTTTAAAAACTTTATTTTTTAAACCTCATCACCAGTATTAAAATTTATTGGGTATCTACCTTTAATTTTAAAAATAATTGGCATTATCCTAAACTCTTTATCTTCTTTTCTTATCATATCAAATTCTTTCATATATTCTACTATCTGTTTTTCTAGTTCTTCCTCATTCATTTCTCTATATTCTTTACTAAAACCTCGTCCATATTTTTCTTTTAATTCATATATTACTTTAGAAAATTCTATTTCAGAAATTAAGATTGTATCGTTATCTTCATTTATTAACTTACCATTTTCAAATTTTTCTATTATTAGAGTATTAAAAAATATGACTACATCAGAAATTGCTTTATTAGTAGGAAAAACATTTTTAAATGGTTCATGTTCAGTAAGCAAAATATATGCACCATTTTTATGTATTTCTAAACTTGAATCTAGTATTTGGTCAACATCTTGTGATATTATATTTTTATATTGTTTTATATACATATAATCTTGATCATCTTGTTTTTCATTATATACTATGTTTTCTGTAAATAATCTTCTATATACTCTTTGCCTTCTCTCTATTCCTTTTTCTTGGTCTAATCCTAATTGTTCTTGTTCATAAATATCAGTATATAAATTACAATCTGAAATATTACTTGTAAAATTTCTTACAAAATATTTAGAAACACCTGTGACTTCATAAAGCACATCATTTTCTACATTATCAGCAAACTTATTTTCATCACCATCATATAACTTTATAAAACCTAGATCTCGTATATATTTTAAGACCCTAACCATTGCTTGTCTTTGTTTAAACAAATTAAAATATATTACTACATCACCCAAATTAATTTCCATACTAGTACTTTGAATATAATCTACTAATTGTGAAAGTATAAATTGCTCTTTTCTTGACTTTTCTTCTAAAAAAATTAAAATTAAACACAAAAATACATATTCAAGCTTAGTATTAAATTCCTTTATTCCCATAAATTCTTGTGGAATTCCTGGAATCTTTTCTAGCTTAATAAGATATGGATTAACAATTAGCTTATATCCTAATTTTTGTTTTATAAAATTTAAAGTTTTCTCATCTAATTCCTGTCTTATTTGCTCGTATTTTTCATTATCTTGCTCATTTATTATCCAATAATTTTCTAGTAATTCCTCTAAAACTTTCATTTATTTACCTTTCTTTTTTTTATTTTTTAATTAAATAAATTATATAATTTAATTATGTGATAATAAGTTCATATGCTGGCATTTCTAGCACTCCATCAGTACACCTCATTTTGCACCTTGTTTTTTTATCCGGCAATATGACTTCTACCTTTTCTCCATATTCTGTAATAGTTCTTTTATTTTCTGTTTGATTTGCTTGACTAATCCATTTCAAAATGTTTTTTCTTACAATAGGTTCAATCACTGGTAGGTCTTTTATAACTATTTTTCCCTGTACAATATATTTTCTAACCAATTTTTCCTCTTCTTCCCTTTGTTTTAAATATTCCTCTATTTTTTGTTTTTTTATTTCTGTTTTATCTTCTATTATTGTCTTTTCTTTTTTCTCCTTAAATTCTCTTATTCTAGGTTTTATTTCAATTTCTTGTCTAACTTCTTCTAAAATACTACTATTTACATTATCTGTTTCTCTCTCAAAATTTCCTTTTAAATGTCTAGTATTTTTCATACCAAAAACTAAACTAGATAATTTATGTGCTTCTTCTATTGTCTCAGTATTACAAAACATTTCACAAATCTTTTTATATTCCGCTTTTCTACTATTTATATTTCCTTTTGATTCTGCAATTTGATTTGCTATTCTAGTTATTTTTCTTATAATCTCACTAGTTTTTTCTTCTATATTTTGAACTTCACTTTCCCTTTTTTCGTCTCCAATAAACCATTTCTTTATGTTTTCCCATTTTTCTTTATTTCTATCTTTCATTTCTTGCTCTGGAATATCCTCTTCTAATTTATCAATCCTTATAATCTTTTTTTGTGCTTGCCAAACTTTATCTAACACTTTAATTTCTGTATCTTTATTTACAGTTTTTAATATTCTTTCTATTTCATAAGAATTATCTTGAAGCGCTTTAATAAACTCTCGTAAATACATTACTAAGTCATTTTTACTTGCAATAAACTTAGAACTTTGTGCAACTTCTTCCATTCTTATATTATAAAAAGATTTAATATATGCTTGATAATTTTCATTTAATCTTTTAAAATCTGCATTTAAGCTCTCCCACCAACCATTTACTTTACTTTCAATTTCATTTTCCATTTCATTAATTTCTGCTATTTCTTCTTTTATTTTTTCTATTAATGTAGGATCTAAAGATGACCCTTCAATATGTAAATTTTCAAGCTCTACAACTAAACTTTCTATTTTTACTGCAAAATCTGATAATTGATATCTATATTTTTTATTCTTAAATTCTTCTAATGTATATGCAACAGAAGTATCTTGAATTGCAATTAAATTCTTCCACTCAGTTAAAGCAGCTAAATCATTATCACATTGTTCTATTGTATAATTTTCAAACCCTTTTTTCCCTACAAATTCATTAAATATATCTTCTTTATATAACATATAATTCATTTTTTGATTTTGTATATAAAAAAAACGCAAAATAGGTCTATACCTTTTTGTGTTTTCTTTTGTTAAATATGCTGTTTCTAAAATTGTTTTTGTTAGTTTATCTGTTATTTCCATTATATCTCCCATTTTTATATTTTAAAATATTTTATTTTACTGAATTAAATTTACATAAATATTTTACTATGTTTTTACATTTTTTTCAATATTCAATATAAATATATAATTTTTTATTGAAAACTTTCTATATCATATGGCCAATCAATTATTCCACCAAAATTATATATTTTGGTATATCCCATTTGAGATAATTTTTTAGCTGATAATTCACTTCTATATCCACTTCTACAATAAACTAATATCACTTGATTTTTATCTTTTGGTTCACTATTAGCTCTTTCTTCAATTTCATAATCTGGGATATTTATTGCATTTGGAATATGACCTTCATTATATTCTTCTTGAGAACGAACATCTAAGATAATAAATCCCGAGTTATTATCCATATATTCCTTTGCCTCTTCTGCTGATATATTTATGTAATTTGTTGTTGTGTTTTTATTCATCATAAATCCTCCTATTGAAATTATAATTAATATACTAACTAGTAATATTATTAGAAATGTAATTTTTTTCAACCTTTCCCTCCAAAATATTTGTATAATATTTTTAATAAATACTTTTTACTATTTCTTTTAAATTATATCATATATTTTTTTATAAATATATATTTTAATTTTATTTTTTTATTTCTATTTAAAGTTTATTAATGAAAAATGTATTTTCACAAATTATTACATGTAGCTATTTATAAGTTAATACCCAAATTGTATCACTATAGCTATGTTTTGTGGATTTTATACTGTGCTTTAACAATTTTTATATTCTTTATAATTTGAACCTTCGGGTTATGAGCCCGAATAGGCCAATATTTAGAGATATTCTAAAAATCTTTAAAATGTTGTAAAGTGTTACTGCTCTAAGAGTATCTTTGTTTTAAAGTGTTTTAAAATATCACCAAATATTGCGACTTATTGTTCGTTTTTAAGATTTCCGCCCTCTTTCCGTCGTCTGTTTTTCTGTTAAATATTGGTAGCTTCAAGCAATATGAATAATTTTTCACCGTAAATTTTGGTCGACCAATGGTATACCAAATGACAACCAAATGGATACCGTTTGGATACAAAATGGATACAGATTGGATACATTTCGTGGACGACTCGTCGACGGATCTTTGACTGAAATATATTTCTAAAAAACACTTGACTTTTAATGATTTTTAAGTGATTAATAACAACAATTTTAAGGAGGTAACTTATGGGAAGTTATAGAAAAGTCGGTGATGATATTTTAAAAGAATGGTTGGATTTTAGAGAAGAAGATCTTGGTTCATTCACCTGCAAAGAAGATAAAGAGCACTTTATTTATTTTGAGGAAATTACAACTGATATTTTAAACAATGTTTCTGGTAATAATATTGAATATGTAAAATCTCAATTAGAAAAACTTGATGACAATATTATGGACTATATGCATTATTGGTTTGAGAAGTATTATAGAAATGGTTTCTGTGATGCTGTAGAATTAATCTCAGGCTGTCTTAGGTAATTGTATGGATCAATATAAGATATGTCCTAAATGTAAACAAAAATACAATCAACATTCTGCTATTTCTAGAATAAATAATAAAACCAATGTATGTCCAACCTGTGGGATAAAAGAAGCATTAATTCAATTTATTAAACAACAAAATGCCCCAAGGAATTAGGTTCCCCTGGGGTTGTATTTTTATTTTTTATTATTTGTTATTCCTTTTGCATATTTTTCATAATCATCAATGCAAACATCTCCTGAGATTAGTAATTTTCCTGCTATAATGTTTCCTGCTCCAAATCCTTTTAATCCTTCTGGAAATATTGGTAATGGAATAACAATATGTAAATTACCATATTCTGTATCAACTTCAGCCATATAATAATTATTAACATCCATATCAAAGATTCTTAATGGATATTTCCAAACTTGTTTTATTGTACCTTTAAAATCCACTAAGTTATCAAAGGAATGATCTATTTCTTTTCTTTCTTCTGTTAAATTAGCATTGTTATTTATTATCATATTGGCAGGTATTATAGCTCCATCTCCCATTAAGTATTTCTGACCATCTTTTCCTTCTGGTACTTTTTCCTTATAAGCTTCTTCATCTTCAAATATATCAATCGCCATTGCCATTCCAACAACTTGTGTTTCGATAATATCTCCTGCTTTTATTCCACCTAAAACTTGTTCATTAACCAGTCTAATAATTACACATCCTGACCCATCTCCTCTACTTACCATATAGCAATCTTTATGCATAGATAACGGATTAATTATTTTTAATTTCCACACATCTGGTGAAGTGTGATGAACTTTCATATAATTTACAGCCACTTTATCATCTTTCTTTTCCGCTTCAATAACTAATTGTAACCTGTTCTCTTCTTGAGGATAATAATTAAATGTAACTTTAGAAATACCCTCTCTTTCTACCATGTTTTTAGCTTGGTTAGCAAATACAACCAAACTTTGTTCCATCATATCATCTTTCATTTCAAAAACAAAACATTCAAATAAATATCTATCCATTATAAATTCATCCCCTTATTTATTATTATATATATTGTTTCATACCTGGAAATAATTGCACATTTTTAGATTTTTTACCACTGCCACATGGGCATTAATCATTTTGCTAAGCTTTTTTTTAATTTCGTTATGGTGTCTAAATCAGAATTTTTCTATCATATTTAGTTCTAATTGTTCTTTAGCTTTCTTATATTCCTTTTCAATTATATTATATTTATCTATGTATTCTTTTAAAAATTTAATTTGTTCATCATACGGAATATAATTAATATAATATTTTTTTAATTCATCAGGTGACAATGTAAGTTTTGATGTTCCGTCAGCCAAATCAGATACAACCTGCTTTCTAATTGAATTTAAATAGTAACTATAAAATTTCATATTAATTTTATATTTTGGATTATCCTTTTCTTTTAAGATATAACATAAATTGCTGGCAATATATTTTCCATTGACATAGTGTGCTCTTCCTAATGAACCACCCGCACTTATTGCATAAACAATTGCTTCTTCCTCTCTATCATATTCATTATGTTTTTTCCATTCTTCAGAAGCTGTAATAAAATCATATTCGCCAGACTCATCAGCTTGCTCGCTTGCTAATGTTCCTTTTCCAATAAATGAAAATAAATCTGACATTTTAACCATTTCATATGAGCTATTATTTTTTTCTTGAAATCCTGCACAATTGATAATTCCATCCTTAAATATCTTCATTTTTTTACATTTACCATCTAATTCAGCACAATTAAAAATACAGTTAATAATTTCACTCTCTATTTTTGACCACTGATTATTTTTATCTACTCTACCTTTATGTTGAATACTAACAAGCCCATCATCTTCTAAATTATAAAACAATACATCATCTATCTCATTATGTGGAGTTTTTGTAAAACCAAAAATTGAAGTGTTTACTGTTCTTTTTTGTTCTGTAAATAGATTAAATGGCATTTTTATAACAAAATCTAATTTAGCTTCTTTTAAGATTTTTTCCGTCATTCCGTTTTGATTATGTGTTAAAGTCGGTGTTGGCATTATGATTATTAATTTTCCATTTGGCTCCAAATAATCTATAGCTTGTTTTGTAAATTTAATAGCATTATTATTTTCATATGGTGGATTAATAATAACTTTAGATGGTTTAAATTCTTTTATATAATCAAATAATTGCTTATCACTACTATTAACAATTTTTCCTTCACAATCATTTAACAAACTACTCCTGTATAATAGGTTTGTTCTTCCATCTCCATGTAAAAACATGTTTGAACATGCTAAAGCGAACAATACTGAATCAATTTCAAAGCCTATCAATTGATGTTCTTTAATGTTTAATATTTTTTCTGGGTTGCCTTCAGCTTTTTCTATCATATTCTCCATTGCTTCCATTAGAAATCCACCTGATCCAGTACATGTATCTAAAACAACGTCGTCTTTACTTAGTCTTGCTAATTTTACCATCAATTTTTTTATATGATCAGGAGTTAATATAATATTTTTGTTGTCAACTTTTCCCGCTCTAGATAAAAATATTTTATAAGCTCTACCCAGAATATCTTGTTTTTCTCCATTCAAAAAAGGCTTAAATATCTTTGTTTCTATTATTTCAATTATTTCTTTATATTCATTTAGTGAATAATCAATATTTTTTATAAAAGAAAATTTATCTCTCCAACTATATTCTTTGGATAGATTATTAATTTTACTCTCTAGTTGTTTTGTTATAGCATTCAAAATCGCCTCATTAAGATTGTGTGATTCCAAAACAGCTGCAGATGTTGATGATATTTCATTTTCAGATGGTGCTAAAATGTTTTTGTATGTATTTCTAAAATTATTATTTGTCAATGCTATCATTAATCCAGAAAAGAATAAACTTCTATCTGTATCTCTAATTTTATTTTCATTATTAAACTTTTTATTTAATTCCTTTAATACTTGAATTAAATTTTCAGTAGAAATACTTTCTCCGTACTTACAAATTAAAAATTCTCTATTTAGTGATTCTATTGATAATAAAACATTTTTTACATTAAATCTTTTCACTTGATTTGTATCTTTAATCTTATAAAAATAAGACACATCTAAAGAATTAATATCCTGTCCTGAAACAGCTATCCCAATTAAATCTTTATTTATTTTATTATTATCCATATAAAAGATCACTTCTGTTTCAGCACTTTTAATATCATCTGCTTTTGCTTCAACAATAATCGCATACTCTAACTTGTCTTTAAAAAAATCGGGATATCCTTTGAACGATGTTCCTTTTTTTGAAACAAATCCATAAGTAGATGGTATTGCTGATTTTTCAATAAATGTTTTAGCTCCATAAAAATCTCTAAATATATTTTCTGTTACAGTTTCACTTTTATTCATATCTTTTCACTACTCCTAATCTTTTTTCATAATCATTAATCTTATCTATTAAATTTAGATATTCATCGTTATTCATAATAACAACATAATCTTTTCCGTTTCTCGTTACTCGCAATGGTTGTTTCGTTTCATATACTTTTTTAAACATTTTGGCTGATTTTCCTTGACAAAAATCCCTAGCCAATGCTGTATTCCCAATATATTTTTCCATATTACCCCCTCTTATTTAGAATTATTGTATCATATGTAATTATAATTGTAAATATAATTGTAATTATTTTATGCAATAAAAAAAGCCAGTAGTTTATCTACCAGCATATTGTCTTCTAAATTGTTTTATTGCTTCCATATTTTAAGTTTACTAAGAAAAATCGTAGATATAACATCATCTACATGAAATTTACCTGAATGTGTTACACAATTTGCTTCTTCTATTTTTCCGAGTTAATTTAATATTCTTATATTGATTTGTTTCCATATTCGCATTTTCTCCAATATCATTATACAGTATTGTTAATAAAAATTTCAAATTCTTATGTATTTGTCAAGTGAAAAATGGTTCTTCCGTAAATAATGTGATTAAAATACTTCCTAATTTATAGATATTGTGATATAATGTCAATAAAATTGGAGGTTATTTTTTAATATGGAAAAATTATTAAAGAAGTTAGATAAAAGATTAAAAATATTAAAATATGAGGAAGATAATGATATAATTACAATATATGCTAAAAGGACTAATAAATCTGCAATATGTCCATGCTGTGGAAAGAAATCTTCTAGTATTAATACAAAATATTATAGAACAATCAAAGATTTACCAATTCAAGATACAAAAGTAATTTTAAAATTAGAAGCAAAAACATTTTTTTGTAATGATAAAAATTGCGAAATAAATACATTTGCAGAAACATTTGATTTTATAGAAAAAAGATCAAGAATGACAACAAGATTAAAAGAACGAATTATTGATGACTCAAAAGGAATGAGTGCAAGAGCGGCAAAAGCAACGATAAATAAGGGATTAACAAGTGTTTCAGATGATACAATTTTAAGACTACTAAAAAAAAACAATACAAATAGTAAATAAAGATGAAATTAAAAAAATATGTATTGATGACTTTGCATTAAAAAAACGTCATAACTATGGAACTGTAATGATAGATATAGAAACACATAGAATAATTGATATGATAGAATCTAGGCAAGAAGAAGACGTTACTGAATGGTTAAAAACATATCCTAACCTTGAAATAATTTCAAGAGATGGAGGAATAGTATATAAGTCTTCAAGCGATAAAGCACATCCAAAAGTAAAACAAGTATCAGATAGATTTCATGTGTTAAAAAATCTTACAGATTATGCAGTAGCTGCACTAAAAAGATTATTAAAAAGCCATATAAAGGTTACAGAAGAGAATACAAAAACAAATATATCAAAAACGAAGAAAAAATATGAATATAAAACAAAATGGGATTTAATATTAAAAGTAAAAGAATTAAGAAACCAAAAATATAGAGTAATAGATATCTCACAAGCGTTAGGGATATCAGAGAAGACTGTTATAGAATATAATAAGATATCATTAGAAGATAAAGAACAATACAATCAAATTTCAACACAGGAATTAAAATCACAAGTAATTCAAGAAAATAAATGGGAATTAATTCAGCAAGTTCAGGAAGAATACAAAAAAGTCCATAAATATTCTGTAGTAGCACGAAAATATAACATAGATGATAGAACAGTAAAAAAATATTTGAGTATTAAAGAACCTCCAATAAATGGGAATAAAAATAGAGAATATCATAGTAAACTGGATTTATATAAAAATAAAATTATAGAAATGAATGATGACGGATTTAGCTGGAAGAAAATATATGATGAAATAAAAACAAAAGGATATAAGGGGTCAGGATCATTACTTAGAACATATTTATCAAAAATCAAAAAGAAAAATATAGAAGCTAAAAATATAGAACACATTGTAGAAAGAACAATAATGATTTCGCTATTATATAGGGAAATAGAAAATGTTAAAGAAATCACCAAAGAACTTTTTGATAAAGTTATATCGATGTTTCCAAAAACTGGAATTATTTATGAAACAGTAAGAAGCTTCAAAGAAATAATGTTTAGTAAAAAAGAGAATAAATTAGATAGTTGGATAATTGAAACTAAAAAATTAAATATTCAAGAATTTAACAGTTTTATAAATGGCATAGAAAGAGACATAGATGCAGTAAAAAATGGAATAAAATATGATTATAATAATGGCTTAGCAGAAGGAAGTGTAAATAAAATAAAAGTAATTAAAAGAATTATGTATGGAAGATGTAGTTTTGCCTTATTAAAACAAAAGGTTCTTCCGCAATATTAATCACATTATTTGCGGAAGAACCAATTTTCACTTGACAAATACTCCTTTCAATATATATTTGTAAACATAATGTACATAATATATATTTTAAAGAGTTTTTGCTTATATTTCAATACCTATAAGCTATTCAATTCATAATTTAGTAAAAATCTTATTTTTTGTGTTATACTAACTTAAACGACCGCTGCGACAGCAGTTTAGTGCAATAGTAATTATATTCTAAATACAAATTCTAAAGCAGTAGAGATACCTTTTAATGGTACAAAGGAAATAACTATAGAAAATGAACATAAAAAAGGTAATTTAAAAATTTATAAATTAGATAAAGATAATCAGAAAATTGGATTAAGTGGAGTAACATTTGAATTATATAGTCACGAACTTAATAAAGTGATTGGTACATATACAATAAATTCCGAAGGAGAACCCTTGATAGAAAATTTAAGAACTGGAGATTATACTTTAAATGAAATAAGTACAGATAAGTGGTATAATTTAGCTGAAGATGTAGAAGTAAAAATAAAATATAACGAAACTACAGAAGTAGCAGTTTATAATGAATTGAAAAAAGGTCAGATTAAAGTAGTAAAAATAGATGCTGATGAAAACAATATTCCTATAGAAGGTGTAAAATTTAATATTATGACAGAAGACGGTGAAATCCTAGAAACTACAACTACAGATAAAAATGGTGAGGCAACAAGTGATAGAATTCCAATAAGATATCAAAATGTATATGTACAAGAAATTGAAACAGATAAAAATTATGTTTTAAATGATGAAATTATTAAATTTGAATTAAAGTTAATGTAGAAAAACAAGGTACTGTAGAAACAAAACCGAATGAAATAGTAGAGTATACCTTTTATAATATTGAAAATAAATCTAATATATATTTAGAGCAATTTAAATGGATAGACTATATACCAACAGATTACATAAGATTAGAAACAATGACTACGGGTATTTGGAATCAAGATTTAAAACATGATGTGTATTATAAAACAAATAAATCAGGTGAATATGTACTATTTAAAGAAGATGTGAAACCTACTATGAAGTGTAGAACATTAGATAATCTACAAAATAATGTTACATTTACAAATAAAACAAAAACTGTAGGAATTTATGGAGAAATAACTGTAGAAAGCAATACTAAATGGACTACTTTTGTTCATGTACCTGAAGCTCCTAAACCAACTTTGCCAGATACGGGAAAATAAATATATAATTATAAAAGCGATTAATATTTAGTCGCTTAAAGGATTTCTTACTATAAAAATATAATTACATGGAAAGAAGTAGATGCAGTGGTTAAAAATGTATTTATAAATTTAAGAAAATTATAGACAAAATGAAAATAATATTGTAAGATAATTGACATAGGAAATGAGAATAAGCAGATGTGGTTTTGCCACCAATTTTACGATTATTCGTAGGGAAGGTGGTGATGTTTATGGTTAAAGTAATACTATTTTTTATAATATCTTTAATGTTATCTTTAACATTAAACGTTGCCTTGACAGCAGTTCTGTATAAGAACTGGG
>OIYV01000978.1_pt1 | contig 14550 bp, 10 predicted proteins | sample 1588251 | NCBI WGS metagenome assembly OIYV01 (sample SAMN03283282) | human gut metagenome | biome: human-associated habitat; material: feces | host: Homo sapiens | place: Peru | collected 2012
GTAAATACAATGGCACCGAATATTATAATCGAAACGGAGAGAGCAGCAAGTAATGTTACATGGCAAACAGGTTAAGCCGATATTCATGGGCAGGAGGGCGTTTTCCACCCTCCTGCGTGTTTTTGCTAGTTCTTATTTATTCTTTCTCCGCACATACAAAACTACTGCGCTGCCAAGCAGCAGCACCGCTCCCGCGATCATTGCGGGGATTTCCCACCAATCATTGTCCAGGCCCAGCTTTACGCTTTTGCTGTTGGGGATTTTGATTTCAAGGGGCTTGAGGGCCGAAGTGTCCTTCGTAATTTCAGCTTTGCGCGCGGTAACGGGGAAGTAGCCTGCCGGAACAACGGATTCTTCTATCCATACGGCACCGAGAGGCATGCCAAGGATTATAACCTCGCCGTTGTTATCGACCATAAGGACCGTATCCTTGCCGTCCTTATCGAAGATGTACTTGCCGTCCGCCTGCTTTGTAAATGTCAGCGTTGCAAAACCAAGGCCGTCTTTGACTTTAATGCTGAATCCTGCGCCGGTAAGCGGCTTATTCGTACCCGCGTCAAGCTTTATAAGCTTTATTCCGGTGGGGCAGTTGTTTATGGTTAGATTAAGGGGCTTACTCATGCTGTGTGCAGAGGTCAATTCAAAAGAAATGCTCTCATCTGCAATATAGCCTGCGGGTACGCTTTCCACAAGCGAGTATTTGCCTGCCTTCAGATAGCGGAATTCGGCACAGCCGTTATTATCTACGCTAAAGGTTTCTTCGCCGTCCTCCGTCGCAATGCGATAGCCTTTGTCGGTCAGTTTTGTCTTTACAATGTTGCCTTCGCTATCCTTCAGGGTGAATGAAATACCCGCCATAGGCTTGCCGGTGTAGGCATCAACCTTTTTGATGGTCAGCACGATGGGCTCATCGGTAAAGGAGGTGGTTCCAGTCACCTTGCCGTATGCATCGATTTCAAAGGAAAATGTATTGACATTCAGGGCGTATCCGTCCGGTGATATGGTTTCCTTGAACGTGTATGTTCCGGCGGGAAGCTCCCTGATTGTTATTTTGCCGTCCTTATCGGTAACGCCTTTGTAAAACAGCTTTCCGTCTTTACCGTAAACCTCAACAGTCGCACCGGGTACGGGCTTTTCGGTTGTTAAGTCAGCCTTTGTAAGCGTTACTTCGTTGGGCTTGTTTGTAAGCTCAAATACGGCGGTTTCTTTATCCTCTGAAGTAATGGTAACGGTTTTGATTTCATCCGAAAGTATGAATCCCGGGGGAGGAGTGAGCTCCTTTATTTTGTATTCTCCCGTTGGCAAGTCGTTGGTTTCGGCATATCCTTCAGCATTCGTGGTAATGGTGTCAACCAGCTTGCCGGAAGCGTCGCGCACTTCAAATACTGCGCCCGCAAGACCTCTTTCGTTATCTTCGGCGTCCAGCTTATATACGCCGATTTTTCCCTTGAACATTTCGTTGAGAATTGGCTCGCTTACATATTGGGTGTTAAGCTCGCTGTCGATAATCAGCGGCAGCTTGTCCGTAAGCATCTTTATATCGCCGTCCGACGTTGACAATTCCTTCAGGTAATACTTGCCGTAAGGAAGCTTCACCGTGCTTTGGGCTACGCCCTGTTCATCCGTAGTCAGCACCTCGAGCAGAATATCTGCCGGTATATCTCCGGTATCTTCGGCGGTGTACAGACCGAACACACAGCCGCTGCCTAATACTTTTTCAAAGCTGATTTTATCGGAATTGAACTTTTCTGTATACTTCAGCAGCTTCACTCCGCCCGTGCGCAGCTTGTTTTCGGCTTTTATTGCCCCTATGACGACGGCTGTATTCTGGTCCTTGAAAGTCAGCGCTATTTCGTGAACGGTATCATCTATCACATATCCGTCAGGAGCGCTCTTTTCATGCACTGTGTAATTGCCAAGGGGCAGCGCTTCGGTTTCGGCAATGCCGTTCTTGTCTGTGGTTATGGTCGCAACTATATTGCCGGCGCTGTCCTTTACTTCGTATACAACGCCCGCAAGTCCCTCGTTTTTGTATATGGGCGTTGCGGCACTGCCGTATTCCGTTTCAACGGCCTCTCCGGCGGTCAGCACATAGCCCGTTTTCTCAATGCGAATTTTGCCCACGGCCTCGGAATTGCTGAACGATACTTCAGCAGTTACGCCATCGGTTATCTCAAGGCTTTTTATCTCCGCACTCAGAACATAGGGCTTTATCGTGGAAAGCTCTTTTATGTATACGGTACCTACCGGAAGATTTCCCGATATGGCTGTTCCGTCGCTGTCAGTGGTAAGCTCCGCAAGCTTGTTCTTGCAGTCGGCATTGCTGTATAAGCCGAACACTACACCCGCAAGCGGCATATTGTCCTTACCGGTTTTCACAAGCTGTATTTTGCCGTACTTCTGCGCTTCGGGTGCGCCAACGGGAAGCTGTGCCGTTGCAACGATCTGTGCGGTGGTGGCGCAGAGGAATACCTTTTGCAGGCTGCCGTTTGCGGGAACGTAAGCCGTAATGTTATCTATGCTGCGGGTGTCCATACCATCGGCATATAGGCTGAAGCTCTGCCCTGCCGCCGATGCTGGGAGCGTAATGGTGAGCGTTTCGCTTCTGCCGCCGGTATAGCCCGAAACTCTGCTGCCTGACGGCAAACGGGAAGTATCGAGGGTGTAGCCGCTGTTGATGTTTGTAAGGAGCACCGAAGTTTGTCCGACGTAACCGTTTCCGCTTGCGGTAAGCTGCACGGTGGAAGGGGAGAAGTCTACGCCGTGGGGCAAGTCCTGCCTTGCGCGGGCCTTTGCAAGCAGCTCATCGGCATATTCAAGCACATGTTCATATCCGCTCTTGGCCCTTATTGCGTTTGGATTGGAACGGCGATTGGTGAAGTCATACGAGTAGCCTTCGCCCTGTTCCGAAAGCCAGAAGCGCAGGGCGTTTGCTGTTGCCTGCCGTGCTTCGTCATCCGTGAAGCCGGAGGGTTTATTGTTGGGATAGCCATACATGAGTATGGAGTTTATACCGGCAAGTGTACTTCCCGAAAAGACGGAAGAAGGGGAAGTTTCGGTATATGTCTGGCCATGCGGGTTACCCGCGGAATGCTCAACGCAGTAAACAACTTCACCTGTCTGCTCAATCCAATGGCGGGGCGTATTTAGGTCGTGCCATGAACCGTTTGAGTAATACTCAAGATAGTCAAAGGCGCTGTTTGTCTGGCTCTCGATGGTGACCGTGCTTCCCGCGGCAAATGCGGGGGCTGATTGGAATATGCCTATCAGGGTCAATAGGCATATTGCCAACGTGATGATTCGTTTGGTTTTCATTTTTACCTCCGAAAATGTTTTTGTATATATAAAAAGCGCCCTATGACGCTTGAATTGTTGGCTATAAATATGCTTTTTCGGGCAGTTGCTTTTCGGGTAGTACTCAGGGTTGGGGGTGCAGGGGGAAGGAAGCGAGCAGCAAATGCCGCCGAAGCCATACCGGCAAAAGGGCAGACCTATCCCTTGGCGTATGATTCATGTTCTGAACATAACAAAAGCGTCCATGCCCGTCAGCACGGACGCTTAACGTTCCGTTTCTCTGCTGCGCTCCCGCTTTCGGTAAAGCTCCAGCGCCTTGCATATGATTTCTTCGATTTTTTCGGACGGCGTACCTTTGGGAAAGTATTTATCTATGCGCTCCTTTGGCAGCCTGTATACTTCCCTTTGATTTGGCTTTTCTTCGGAAAGTATGGAGAGTATAACGTCGTCGTTCAGTCTACCCTCCTGGCTGAACTTCTTGATTTTTATGGCCTGTGCAAGCGATGGGGTGCAATCCTCGCTTTCCATCGCCTCATGCAAAGATGCCTGTTCCTCTTTGGTTAGATATGACAGTTCTACCGCAGGCCGAAAGGCGATTTTGCCATCGTCTACTATTTGTAGTAGGTCTGGTGTAAGCTCGGTGAGGCGAATATAGCGGCGCACCTGTTCATGGCTATCGCCGCTTTTTTCAGCAAGCAATTCGCGCGAAGTCAACTTCTGCACCATTGGTGCAGAAGTTAAATCCGTTCTTTCACCCTGTTTCCGCTTCATTGCATCGAGTTTCATTTTATAGGAAAACGCCTTCTCACTCGGAAGAAGGCGTTCCCGTTGCAGGTTGGAATCCACCATAAAGATGATGGCTTCATCTCTGTCCATATTGCGGACAATGACGGGCATTTTCTCCATGCCCGCAAGCTCGCATGCCTTCTTGCGCCGGTGCCCGCTTATGAGCTCATATCGCCCGTCCTCCTTCTGCCGCGCTACGGCGGGCGACAACACGCCGAACCGCTTCACGCTTTCCGCCATCTCGCGCATAGCGTCGTCTATATCCACATGAAAGGGGTGGTCGGGAAAATCGTCTATCTCCGCTATGGGAATATCCTGTACGCGCTCCTTTTCCGCTTCGGCGCGGCTTTCCTCCGTGGAGAACAGATCATCGAGCGAGGTCAGCTTTATGCTTCTCTTGCTTTCTGCCATCGCTTAAAACCTCCTTTGTCAATGCTTCGTATGCTGCCGCCGCTTTGCCGTGCGCGTCATGGGAATAGATGCTTTTGCCCTCGGCGCTCGTTTCAGCGGCTTTGATAGCAAGCGGTATCTCCGTTTTGAACATGCGGAGCTTATCCCCGTAATTCTCACGAAGCAAGGGCGAAATCTCCTTTGCGAAGTTCGTGCGGTTGTCCACCATCGTGATAAGCGCGCCGTCAATTTTCAAATTGGGATTGATGTTCTTCTTCACGCGGTTAATGGTCTGCAAAAGCTGGCTCATTCCCTTTGCGGGGAGATAGTGGCTTTGCACGGGAATGACGACACTATCCGCAGCCGCAAGCGCATTGACCGTAATCATGCCCAAACTCGGCATACAGTCAATGAGAACATAATCGTACTTGCCCTTAACCTCTTTCAGATAGTTCCGCAACACGATTTCTCGGCTCATTATATTTACAAGCGATACCTCCATAGCGGAGAGTTCGATATTTGCGGGCATGAGATCAACGCCCTCCGCATGGTGCAAGATCCCTTCATCCGGCACGATAGGCTCCTCCATGATGACCTTGCTCATAATGGTAGCAAGGGAAACAGGAAGCTTGTCCGGCTCGTTCCAGCCAAGGGAATCCGTCAGGTTGCCCTGCGCGTCTGCGTCTATGAGCAGCACCTTCTTTCCCTGCCGCGCAAGCCCTATACCGAGATTGACGGTTGTTGTGGTCTTGCCCACGCCACCCTTCTGGTTGGCCAGGGCGATTACTTTGGTCATGTGGTTGTCCTCCTTTACGATAATTTTTGAAAAAAAAGCACCGCTTACTCAGATGAATAAGTGGTGTAAGATGCAGGCAATATTCATATACCCAATTTCTGGAATAAAATGCGATTGCGTTTTTTCGCATCATTTAAGATTTTGTTATATGACAATATCTCCATATACGAATTCAGACTATCGTTAAACCTAAAGTAACCCATCTTATCTGGCGTTGGGGTGAAGCCATGTTGGAAAATAAGCCGTTGCAACTTATCAGTCACATCACAAATGGCATATAAATAGAACTTAGTATTTGCCCCAGCCCTTATTGGACGGTGATACTTGTCTTTCGCCCTTCCTTCTCTTATTTTGATAACATAGTCATATAATTGTGTTATCGGATTTTCGCTATCGGTGTAGTCATCACGCATTGGTCGTTTAAGCTCAAATATTATTATCGTATCAAATTCTGATCCATCATTCGAGTCATCAGATACAGCAACAGGACGATCTAATATTAGAATATCGGAACGTTCTTCTTTCGGATTATTATCATACGGAATATCAGACGAAATATAGGAGCAATATGAAAGCTTCTCATCAATTAACCAAAGGTTATCCATAACTCTTGACGGCGCCGTTGCTTATAGGTTTAATATACAGGATGTGTTGGAATTTGCAAGGGGCAAATATACAGCAAAAAGCGGACCTGCAAAACAGGCCGCCAAAGGTTATCAAAAAAATCAGATGCTATCCGATTTTTCTGAAATTCTGAAACAGGACCCACTGGAGATAACATGGACATTGTCAGAGCAATTTTGCTTCGCTATGTGCACTTTGGCTAAACGGCGGGGCTGGAGGCAGGCCATATTGACGACAGTCCGAAAACAAACATCCTAATACAGAGCTAGGGAAAAAAGCTGGCCTGCATGGGGATGTTTTCAGAGAAGCAGCGTCTCAATTTTTGCCTTCTCAGTATCTAACACGCCGTGCATATAGCCCAAGAAGGAATCATATCGAAGTGTCCATTGATATACGCCTTTCGCAATCTCTTTCAAATTCCATGATTGAATTTTCTCGCGGCGAATGGAAACGGATTTCCGCTGTAGCTGCCGCCAATCGCCTTTTCCGAACGTAATCGCTTTTACAAGCATTTCATCGACAACCGCCGATACTGTGTTGGAGTCAATTACTTCAAACTGTTCATCTACCGTCTTGAATTGCATGGCATCTTCGGCGTCTATAAGACTTCTGATTGTACGAATACAACTATCATCACGAGTGAGTTCTTCATTCAATGATTGTGTGCTGAGCACCGAAACAATGTTCATATTTTGGTTGAAGTAGGTTCTTAACACTTCACGTGAAGTTTCTAAAGCTGGATTCGTTTTCAGCATAGAGTCATCCTGCATGGAGAAGCTCCACATTTCCGCGCTTTCAACAGCGCCGTGCCGATTGACCCTGCCTGCCGCTTGCAAGAGGGAAAGCAGAGACGACAACTCCCGGAAGCCTGTGCGGAATGAAAAGTCAACACCGGCTTCAACGCAGGAAGTTGCTACAAGCGTCCATTCCGCGTCATCTTTATCCACTAATCTTGCCTTGATGCGTTTGATTACAGTATCCCGATCTTCCGGCGTCAGAGCAGTAGACAGGTGCTCCACGCTGTTTCTGCCATATCTGCGGCACAGATCATCTGCGATTACCGCTGCGCTCTGTACCGTATTCATAATCAACAGACGAGGTCCAGGGCGGCTCTGCACCCAAGCTGTTAGTTCATCACGACTCAGCGGTTCCGGTTTCCAGTAAAATGAAATTCTGTCTTGCTCATATTTCATCAACCGAGTACGCAGTGATGTATGAACTAAATCAGAAACATTTGGCTGCGCTATTTCAATTTCCCGCAAAGCGCCAAGCTGCCAGAAGCGTACCAGCGAGCCAGAAGCCAGTACCCAGTAGCAGCTCCATTCTTTCGCCAGTATATTCATCCATCGCCAAGCGAGAGGCAGCAGTTTCAGGGGAAGCGCATTATGGGATTCATCCACAAAGATTACACTTCCGGGTAATTCATGAAGTCGCCGCAGGGTAGACGGATGGTTTGAGGCAATGGTCTCAAAAAAGGCGACCGCCGTTGTTACGATGACAGGTGTGCGCCACAAGGAAGTCAGATATCGCGTATCCTGATCCTGAAAATCTGCCCGGCAATGCAACTCTGAAACAACTGACTCCGGATTCTCTCCCGGCAGCACCAGCGCTTTTCGATACACATCGACAGATTGCTGAATAATGCTGGTATAGGGCAGAATGACGAAAACCCGCCTCGCTTTTCTGCGTGCTGCTTGCTTTAACAGATGTGCCATGACGGCAGTTGTTTTTCCTGAGCCTACCGGGCTGTCACAGGCCGTGAACTTACCCGTTGTATTTGCATCACGGCAAGTCAAATACATTTCGCGACGCAGCCGGCTGCGTATGTCGTTGCTGCCAAGCGTTAACACATATTGGTCAAGCGCTGCAAGACGCTCGTTGGCGCAGAGCTGCGGTATTTCCTCGCGATCAGGTGCCTGACTGTAAAAAACTGCTGTATCCGTATGGTCAGCATCCGCAAGGCAGGAAAGCATCATGCGGAAGAATACTGGAAGATCCCCATCAAAGGGATATTCTGGTTGCCGTTCATCCATTTGAACCGCATCTTGATGCCGGCGAATCAGCTCTTGGAGCATATGATCAACCCGATCTCTTACATCGGGATGCTCATCACGAAATATAGTGTCTCCTCTTGCTTCTTCCGCCGCAATGTCCGGCAGGCCTCTGTGGTGAGAATACACGGCAAGCGCGGAGTATAGGCTGCCACTGGCTATCAATGCCGCACTTCCTGCATCCACATGGTTTACGGGCAAATGGCGATTTTTCCCTGATGGTTCATGAAGACTAGCCTGATTTTGATCACACAATTTGCCCAGATCGTGCAAAATAGCACTGCGTCGCGCCACATCTTCCAGTTGCCCGCGGCATTTGAGAGCATAGCTCTCCGCTTCACCGGCATATTTGACAGCCCGCAGGAATACTCCCTTCACATGCGCTTCATAGCTTTGCGGAGGGCAATCTTCTTTGGCACTGTGGGCAAGATACTCCATCATGGGTTTACCAAATCAATACAGCTTTCGATCCGGGAACGAAGTTCTTCTGGCAAAACGGTCTTATCCCAATAATCGTTCCACGATGTGGACGGCTCGTTTTTATCGCCAAGCTTTTCGGGGGTCAGAGCTTCAAAGAGCAGGTATTCAGGACAGCTTCCAAGCATATTCCTGTGCTCCATATACCAGGCATGCCGGATGCGGACATCGGGGCGGACTGCAGAACGATTCATCTCATAAGCATACGGGATAAGGATTTTTAGCAATTCAATGTCATCAGCGGTACAGCCGCTTTTATGGGCATAGTTTGGGTTGACAAAGAACGGCATACAGTATACGCCGTGTTCTACAATGCGGTAAGCCAGCGGTGCCATACCCGCATTCTTCCCTTCTTGGACGCCTGCCTTGTTCGTGTTTGTCTGGCGGAGGATATTAATCGGAGCAATGGATATGCCCATTCCAAACTGCACGACGCCGGTTTTGATAAAGCCTTTATCACCGTTATTTTCCAAGAAAGTGTTTCCAAAGATGCGCGCGTCCCAATACTTGCGTACAAATTCACTTTCCATGTATTTTGTTGGATCTTTTCCCATTTCTTCCGCAATAGCCTTCCGGTCTCGCCCGCGATGCTCCAAAATCTGATACCGTCCTTCGTTTTGAACAAACAGTTCCGGCAGTATTTTAAAAAACGGCGCATCATGATCGTCCAGCAGTTCCCTCAATTTGCGCTTGAACGAGACTGGCGAGATTTCTCCACAGCCGTTCGGCCGCTGACGCGGGTCGCTCTCTCTGTCAGGGTCGCCGTTCGGATTGGAATTGACAACCTCGATCACCAAAAGACCAGTTGCGCGTTTGATCTCATTACTCATTGCTATGCTCCTCCTTTGCTTTATTTTGTTTATCTTCCGTTTTTTCTTCCTTCGAGAATGCCGCAAGATAGCCGATAAACAGCTGCACCTTTTCCTCATCGCTGAATTTTGTTTGTGGGGCCCACTTTTCACTAAGCTTAGTCATGATCGTCTCGCACGTCGAATATAGCCAGTTAGCACGCCAGCTTTCCTTGCCCTTCTCTTCTATGCCGTTGGCGCGATAGCTTTTTGCCCAAGTATAATATGGCATGATTCGCTGGCTCAGTAGGTTCAGTGTGCGGATGGGTGCTTCAGCAGCAGATTGGAATAAACTTCCGCCCGCTAACTGGGGAGGCAAATCTCCTCCGCGCACTACCTTGCAATACAAAGTGTGCAGTTCGTCTGATGCCTTGAGAAGCTGGCCGTAAAGATAAGGTAAATTCTCCATATAGATATCCTTTCCTATTCCTTCCCGATAGAGCAGAAGCCCCATCAGCGCTAGCATATCTTTGATTTTCCCCCATATTGGGTGATGGGTATCATGGTTTGCAATCCTGTTTCCAAGAAAGCCTCCGATTGTCATAGCTTTTTCAGATAAGATGTGTAGATTGGAAGTCACTGGCAGATCGGCTTCCATTAATAATTCCATTCCGTGATATTTGGAAACGGGCTTGAATTTATCTGTAGACAGTTCTCCATTCTGTTTCCAGAAACGGTTCAGAATGTCCGCCGTGTCCAAAGGAAAGGGCACAGCTGGCTGACCAAATGAAAACGCGGGAAGATTCTCAGTACAGCCGATCATCCATTCCTCACTGCGGCGCTCCAGCTCAAATGGATCTGTCTGACGGGTGTAGATAACCTTGGTTCTGGCTTTGTCGATTTTTCGAAGAATAAACAACTGAATTCTGTCTGCATGGGAATCGGTTCCCACTTTATGGCTCTGACGCAACTCTGATAAGAATTGCTTTGCCTGTTCTTCAAATGCTTTATCACGCTTCTCAGGACGCTTAAACATTCTAGTAAAAGAAATCTTTGTTTCCGGCAGCTGTGACGGGTATGCAAACAGAATTTCGCTTTTATCGGTATTGATCCAGGTGATGTCTTTATGTTCTGCGCTGCCCAGCCAGTTTAGTGCGGTCTGGAGACTTTTTCGCATTCGCGGCGAAATCGGATAACTCGCATTTTCAATGCGTGCATATCTCGTTTGGCATCGCTGTTCTTTAAACATGGTGCGAAGCTTAACGTCAAATCCTCCTGCCAGCTTGACTTCCGGCATAGGTTCTTCGATTGGTTCAAATGGGATACCAAACGCATCGATGGCACTTGATCCGGAATGATCGCCAAATGAATCCGCACGCAGCAGCGCTTCGTTAAGTCCTACGGTAAATTTTGCGCTGATTGCTGGCGTTCCCATATCAATCAGGGCAGGCGATTCAAAGGCAACAGAAAGAGAACCATAGTCATCTGCTGCATCTTTATCTGGCTTTCCCAAATAAAACAAAACATTTAAGGCCAACGATATATTCTCTCGATCGTTTAGCATTTTGAAAATAACGGCTTGCAGCTCCTGGTGAAGGTGTTCCGGGTTTAAAAAATACTTACTCTCGTTGAGCAAAGTTTGCATAGGGGCATACTCCGGAACTAAGGCTGCCAGCTCGTTCGAGGTATTTTCCATAGAGATTCTATACTTGCTCTGGAATTTGCTCCCCCAGTTGTTTTTTTGAACACCATCCTTTGATTTCTTTAAGCCTGTCCGGAGTCAAATCCTCTGGGTGAAGTTTTTCCAGTTCTTTTTTTACGGTATCGTCTGTGATTCTATAAAGTGGGGCAAGATTCATGCATGGGTATGAGCCTTGGTTTGTTCCGAATTTACGCAGATGCGTCCCCAGTTCCTGCTGAACAGCAGAAAGACTAATGACTTTCCCGGCTGAAATCACAATACGGACACATGGTGCATTTGCTCTGATATTGGGAACAGGTTTATATTTTCGATGCCAACTCTGCGCTTGTATTCCAGATCGTTCCATTGCATTTGAAAGGCCGTACAATTCGTTAATCATAGGCAATCACCTCTTTCCGGATATATAAGAACACCTTTATGGATGCAGATATCCGTATCATAAATGGCCTCATAGTTGGAACGATACCCATGTTGAAACACGCCCCTCAACATAGAGGGAATCAGAATATCCGGAAGCTCTGTGCACACCTTGGTTTCCGCTCTAAATGGCCCCACATAGGACGTTGTGAACTCGCTCCAGCCGAGGGATAACGTTGCATACGACTGTCCCCGTTTCAAACGGCGATTAAAAATATCCTGATAGGCGTGGCCGGATGATGTTGTCTTCAGATCCCATGACAGCGCATTTTCTTGCAGTTTGGTTTTGTCCGGATTGGGAATGACATCTGCATATAGCCGGTAACATATATCAATCAAAACAGTGGCGAACAATTGATAATTATTACCATCCTTCAGTGCCTTAGCACTTCGCAATGGACCGCCGTAATTTGTCGCATAGGAGTGATACTGCGGTACTGTACATAACTCCACCTTTTTGGGAATCACAAGGACTGCCGGTCCCCAGAGCACGCTTTCAAACAGCCCGCGAACCACCGAATACGTTGGCGAAGGGTAGCTGCACGGAGAGTCTCCACTATCCGGCCTTGTCCACATCGCTGCATTTCCCGCAATTTCCATGGCGATCGGATACGCTTTACTTCTAAACACCACCATCTCCCTTTCCTAAAATGCACTGTCGAAGAATATTTTACAAATTATACCTGTTTTCCGTGAAAATAGCACATAAAATGACCGAAGTCAATGATTATATTCATTGTAAGGTGAAATTTACAAATTGGAGCATATATGATAATATAAAGCTGTCGTTTTCATCGTTAGACAGTGGAAATGTGGATTGAAATATTGTCAGGTGTCATTTAAAAACAGCACCATGGAAAAAACCTGTGCAGCATCACTGCGCAGGTCAGAGTGTCAAAGAAGCCCCATTGCTGCATTGCAACGGGGCTTCTTTGACACTCTGAGGGTATGCACAACGAAAGTGCATACCCCTTTGTTAGCAATCCTTGTCAGGAAGCTGCCATACACAACCCGTTTTATGGACAGCTATCTCAACTGACATCTTTTAATGCGCGATTATTTGCCGAAGCTCTCGATGATCTCTACGATCTCGGTGCCGATGCGCTTCTGGGCTTCCTTGGTAGCTGCACCGATATGGGGGGTGCAGGATACCATGGGATGGCTGTACAGGGCCTTGTTGGTGGCGGGCTCGTCTGCGTAAACATCCAGACCGGCGCTGCGTACCTTACCGCTTTCAAGGGCTGCGAGCAGGGCAGCCTCATCAACGTTGGTGCCGCGGCTGGTGTTGATAATGGTTACGCCGTCCTTCATCTTGGCGATGGTCTCGGCATTGATGAGGGCGCCGCCGTCTACGGCGGGGGCATGTACGGAGATGAAGTCGGATTTGGCAAGCAGCTCGTCAAGCTCTACGTAGGGAATCCCCAGCTTCTCTTCGATTCCGGGAATATGGAATATATCCTCAGCGATTACGTTCATGCCTATGGCCTTGGCCATTACGCCGAGATGCTGGCCGATGCGGCCGAAGCCTACGATGCCGAGGGTCTTGCCCTGAAGCTCGATGCCCTTGCCGTAGGCCTTCTTTTCCCACTTATCCTCACGCATGGTGTGACCGGCGATGGAGATAAAGCGGGCGCAGGCGAACATATGGGCCATAGCCAGCTCTGCAACGGACTGGGAGGAGGCGCGGGGAGTGTTCTTTACGGTGATGCCGGCTGCTTCCGCGTACTTGACGTCGATATTGTCAACGCCGACGCCGCCGCGGATGATCAGCTTCAGCCTGCCGCCCTTGGCTTCGTCGATGTGGTTGGCGCGTACCTTAGTAGCGCTGCGGACTACTACGGCGTCAAACTCCTTCAGCGCTGCACCAAGCTCCTCGGGGGCATAGAACTGTTCAACGACCTCGTGACCGTTATCCTTGAGGGTCTGGAGGGCGTCCTTATCCATTCCGTCAGTTACCAATATGCGCATGATATTCTCTCCTTTATAAAATTACTTCTTGTAGTTAGCTTCGAATTCGGACAGGAACCTGACCAGAGCCTCGACTCCCTCCTTGGGCATTGCGTTGTAGATGGAGGCACGGAGACCGCCGACGCTCTTGTGGCCCTTCAGGTTGTCAAAGCCGGCTGCCTTGGTGGCGGCCACTACTTCGGCGTCAAGCTCTGCGCTCTCGGTCACGAAGGGTATGTTCATCAGGGAGCGGAACTCCTTGTCAACGGTGCCGTTGAACATTTTGGACTGGTCGAGGAAGTCGTACATGACCTTCGCCTTGTCGATATTGCGCTGGTTCATGACCTCAAGGCCGCCTATCCTCTTAAGATACTTAAAGACCTGGCCGCATACGTAGATGCTCCAGCAGTTGGGAGTATTGTACATGGAGCCGTTGTTGGCATGGGTGGAATATGCACAGTAGGTGGGTACCCATACGGGCAGCTCGGAGGCATCGCGGATAAGATCCTCGCGCACGATACAGATTACCATACCGGCGGGGCCGATGTTCTTCTGTACGCCGCCGTAGATCATGCCGTAATCGGACACGTTGCAGGGCTTGGAGAGGAACATGGAGGACTGGTCGGATACCAGAATCTTGCCCTTGGTGTTGGGCAGCTTCTGCCAGGTCACGCCGTGGATGGTCTCGTTTTCGCAGATATAGACGTAATCGGCGTTATCGGGGATATCCAGATTGCTGCAATCGGGTACATAGGCGTAGTTCCTGTCCTTGCTGGAGGCCACTACATGCACATCGCCGTACTTCTTGGCTTCGTTGATGGCTTTTTTGCTCCATGCACCGGTCTCGACATAGCAGGCTACGCCGTTCTTCATCAGGTTCATGGGGATCATAGCAAACTGGAGCGTAGCGCCGCCCTGTATGAACATCACCTTGTAGTTGTCGGGAATGTTCATCAGGTCACGGAGATCCTGTTCGGCTTCGTCGATTATTTTCTGGAAAACCTTTGAGCGATGGCTCATCTCCATTACGCACATACCGGAACCCTCATAGTTCATGAGGTTATCGCGGACGCTTTCCAGCACTTCTTCGGGAAGAATGGAGGGACCGGCAGAGAAATTGTAGATACGATCGTACTTCATTAGGCATCTCCTTGTTTGTTTATATTGTTTTGGTTTATAAGATAAAAAATTGTGTAAGGGTGAAATTTCTGCTGTTTTCCGGCTACCATCAGTTGACAAGAGCACACAAGCCCTAAAGGCTTGTTTTGGTACGCTCCT
>OIYV01000979.1_pt1 | contig 14533 bp, 11 predicted proteins | sample 1588251 | NCBI WGS metagenome assembly OIYV01 (sample SAMN03283282) | human gut metagenome | biome: human-associated habitat; material: feces | host: Homo sapiens | place: Peru | collected 2012
CATGGCGATGTTTCTGTCCTTTGGCGGAACATCATTCATGAGTTCTCCGTCGATGAGAAGTTCACCTTCAGAGATTTCTTCCAGACCGGCGATCATCCGGAGTGTGGTAGACTTTCCACAGCCGGAAGGTCCCAGGAACGTGATAAATTCTCCTTTTTTTACCTGAAGATTAAAATCTTTCACCGCTTCGAAATTGTCATCATAGCGTTTTTTAATTCCTTTTAATTCTATAATGTTTTCTGAAAAATTCTTATCCATGGCATACCCAAACACTCTGTCGCAGGCAATGTGCGGCAATGCGCCCCTTTCCTATGATACAAAAGAAGAGCAGTCAAGATGCCTTTCGTTTCTTGACCACTCTGCCTTCCGTTCCTATGCTAAAATCACTGATAAAATCATATCTGATAATACCTGCCATGTCAATGTTTTGTTGGCTTTCCGGCGATAATTTTTCCGGAAAATACGTCCTGTTTTCTTTCCTCTTGACACAAGTCCGAAATCAGACTATACTTCTTCAAGTACGATTTCAGACTTGTTTTTTATTTATGAAAGTGAGGAAATTTTATGACTCAAATGCAAAAACCACCTATTTCTCCTTCCCTCAGGGAGTTTAACCGGATATATAAGGAAATGAACGAATTTTACCATGAACTTGCCCGTACACTGCATTTATCAGATAGTGTTTTTGATATTTTTTACACTCTTTCTGAAATGGGTGATGGCTGTCTGCAAAAAGATATTTGCCAGGCTTCCTGTCTTCCAAAACAGACCGTACATTCTTCCATCCGTAAGTTAGAGGAAGAAGGATATCTGACGCTTCAGGCCGGAAAAGGAAGAAATATGCACATTTATCTCACGGATGCCGGGAGGAAATTAATCGAGCAGAAATTTTACCCTGTCCATCATCTCGAAAGTGACGCATTCTCTGTGATGACAGAAGAAGAATGCCGGAAAATGCTGGAACTATACAGCAAATATATTACTGCCATGCGGGCAGGTTTACCCAAAATTCAGGAGGATTTGTAATCATGCAAATACAATTATCAGAACATTTTACCTATAAAAAATTGCTGCGATTTGTTATGCCATCTATTATTATGATGATTTTTACTTCTATTTACAGTGTAGTGGATGGTCTTTTCGTATCAAACTTCGTAGGGAAAACGGCTTTTGCTGCCGTCAATCTGATGATGCCGTTTTTGATGGGTGTCAGTGCCTTAGGTTTTATGATTGGAACCGGAGGTAGTGCAATCGTAGCAAAGACCTTAGGCGAAGGAAAGAAAGAGCTGGCAAATGAATATTTTTCTATGCTAGTCTATGTGACAATTATCGGTGGACTTATCATTTCTATTATAGGAATGTTATCGGTACGTCCCGTTGCAATTATGCTTGGAGCAAGCGGAAAATTGTTACAAAACAGTATCCTTTATGGGCGAATTCTTTTTATTTCGCTCACACCCTTCATGCTGCAAAATGTTTTCCAGAGTTTTTTCGTTGCTGCTGAAAAGCCGCATCTTGGACTCCGTGTAATTGTGATTGCCGGTGTAACAAATATGATTTTAGACTTCTTATTTGTCGCTGTCCTTCATTTTGGACTGGCAGGAGCTGCATTTGCAACCGTTTGCGGTGAATTTATCGGTGGACTGTTCCCGGTTCTCTATTTTTCCCGGAATAATTCCAGTCTTCTGAAACTTGGAAAGACACATTTTTACAAAAGAGTTTTGCTTCAAACCTGTATTAACGGTTCTTCTGAACTGATGACAAACCTTTCCAGTTCCATTGTAAATTCACTCTACAACCTTCAGTTGATGAAATTTGCAGGAGAAAACGGTGTTGCTGCTTATGGCACAATCATGTATGTCAACTTTATTTTTGCTGCTATTTATTTTGGTTATTCCATCGGCAGTGCGCCTATTGTCAGCTATCATTATGGAGCTACCCACCATGACGAACTGAAAAATCTGCTTCGCAAAAGTATCACCCTTGTAAGTACATGGGCATTGTCATTGGTAATTCTTGCACAACTGATTGCGACACCACTGGCAACATTGTTTGTTGGCTATGACCCGGAACTGTTTGAACTGACCCGGCATGGTTTCCGGCTGTACAGTATTACCTTTTTGATCAACGGATTTAACATTTATGGTTCCGCATTCTTTACCGCACTGAATAACGGGCCGATTTCAGCCGCTATCTCTTTCCTGCGCACACTGGTCTTCCAGCTTGCCTGCGTACTCATACTTCCAATGATATTTGATATCAACGGCATCTGGTTTTCTGTTGCAGTTGCAGAACTTTTGACCTTATGTGTTACCATCACTTTCTTTGTGCGCCAAAGAAATAAATATCACTATATATAATGATGCCAGGAGCAATTTGACAAAAATCCCATCACACTAAGTTAATGCGATGGGATTTTTCTTTTTTATTTATTCTTCTATCCCAAAGAATGCATCCATTCCTTTTACAATCCCTTCCACGATTTTCATCTGATAATCATCGGAAGCCATCTGTTGGTCCTCGGAAGGATTGGTCATGAATCCCATTTCCAGAATCGTGGTCGGCACTTTTGCCCAGTTAATCCCGCTCATGGTATCTGTTTCCCAGACATTCCGCTTTACACCTCCGGTTGCCGCTGCTGTCTGATTTAAAATGCAGTCGGCCAGAGCTCTGCTTTGCTGGTAAAGTTCCCCGTTATAAGGATTGGATGGAGTCTGGCAAATCGTCATCATTCCTGCTGCGCTGCTGCTCTCCGAGCCGTCTGCATGAATACGGATAAATGCATTCGCCCCAGCTTCATTTGCCATGGTTGCACGCTCTGCATTTGAAATATTCACATCATTGGTTTCCCGTATCATCAGAACCTGATAGCCCTTTTCTTCAAGCGCATCCCTTAATTTTAATGACACCTGAAGGGTCAGTTCGTACTCCGGAATTCCTGTAGCCACACCTCTTGTACCGCCTGCTACTTTTGCCTTACTTTCCGTTGCTCCCGGTCCTATCGGCTCTTTTTCACTGTTTCCCTGCGCCTGATGTCCTGCATCAATTGCAATCAGATATCCCTTTCGTGGATTTTTCTGTTCCTGTTCCACTCTAATCTGCTCTGCCACTTCTTCTGCCTTTTGTCTGGCGGCTGTTTTCGTCTGTTCTATTATAGAACTAACATTAGAATGACCGCTCGCCACAAAATTTATATTTCCCGCAGAAGATGCAGTTTTTGGGGCTTTCGCCCCACATCCAGTCAGGCAGATAAGCACTGCCAGAATCACACCTGCTTTAAGTTTCCGTTTATATTGCATTTTAACTATTCCTTTTCCGTTTCTTATGCATTTACTATACAAGAAACTTTATTCTTCCGCAATCTTTTGTCCCCTATAAAATATTTTTGCCTTGATTTCTGGCATCTATATTTTTTAAGACAGCAATTTTCGTACTGCTTCTCCGTCAAACACAACTTCTTTTACGTGTTCCACCTCGATTTGGTAAAGTGCATTTGCCGCAATATGTTCTGCCGCCTGCTCCAGATTGCGGATTCCCGAAGTACCTGAGTATAGTTCAATTACGGTGTCTAATCCATCTTCGGTAATCGTACACTCATTTTCCCGGAGGCTCATTCTCTTAAGAATTTTTGGAAGTGCAAATTTCGCAAAAATCACTTTCTTTTCTTCCGGTGTATAGTCTGGAATATCAATCACTGCAAAACGTGACATCAGTGGTGCACTAATCTGGTCTTTCTCATTTGCCGTAGCAATCGGATAAACGCCCACGGTTGGCACATTACATTCCATGTAGTTATCCGTAAATCCTAAATTATCAAGCAACGTTAAAAGGACATCCGCAGGATTTCCGTTTCCTTTTCCAGCAGCTTTATCCAGCTCATTGATAATAAATACCAGATTAGACTCTCCTGCTGCCGCAAAAGCTTCCATAATAATTCCTGGCTTTGCATTGGCATAAACACGAGAACTTCCGGTAAGCTGTTCCGGGTCATTAATAGAACTCATATCCAGAGTTGTCCACGGAAGCTTTAAAATTCTGGCAACCGCATAAGCAATCTGCGATTTTCCCGTTCCCGCAGGACCAATAAGCAGGATACCGTATGCCGGAAGCGTATGGGTTCTGTTTATCTGAATAATCGTCTCAATAATTCTCTGTTTTACACGTTCCATTCCATAAAGCTCTTCATCCAGAATCCGTCTTGCCTCATCAGGGTCAATAGACTCAAAATAATTATTTTTCCACTGAATATTCATCATAATAGAAAGAGCTCTCTGTGCGTGGCGTCTTTCTTCCGGTGACACCTCATGGGATTTTGCCACGGCAAGATTTCTTCTTGCCCAGAGACGGATATTGTCAGGCAGCGTTCTTCCCGCGCAATTCATAAAATCCGTGATACTCGGAATACTTGTCAGCTTCATGCTGTCCCCATCTTCTTCCTGTTCCTCGTCTATCACGTCCTCTGTCGGTGCATTGCTTGCAAGAAGCCGCTCTATCATAAACTGTAAAAATCCATCTTCCGCTGAAAGCTTGGTGGAACCTCCAAATGCAATTTCACGAATCTTATATACCGCATAACCTTCTTCCCGGTTTTCCCCAGAAAGACGCACATTAATCCGATTTTCCCCGAGCCATTTCAGCAGACTTACAAAACGTGCATCTACCTGAAGAATATCTGCACTTACCGTTCCATCTTCCTCGTTAAACTCGAAAGATGTTCTGCTGTTTGGATTAGTAAAAATACCATGGGAATGGTGCTTCCACTTTCGGATACTGTTATCCAGAATCAGCATCGGTTTCTCCGGTGTTGCCTCTGTTTCATTTGAGCAGAACGTGGTAAATGTACATTCCGCAGGCTTCTTCTCATCCGGTGTATGTTTAAAATCAAAAACTGGCATGATTTTTTCTCCTCTTTTCCAACAACTATTTACTCTCTGCCTCCACCTTATATGATTATCCAAAAAATGTCAATTTTTTCTCGCACTCTATGGTCTGATTCTTCCTGATTTACCATATGAAGAAAAAGAAGAATTTCTCCCACTTTGCCATGAATATGACGTAGATTTGATTTCCCTCATTGCACCTACATCGGAAAACCGGATTGCAATGATTGCGAAAGAAGCAGAAGGATTTCTCTATATTGTTTCCAGTCTCGGTGTAACCGGAACCAGAAGTGAAATTAAAACGGACCTTGCCTCCATCGTCAAAGTTGTTCGTGAAAATACCAATATCCCATGTGCAATTGGATTTGGTATTTCCACTCCTGACCAGGCAAAAAAGATGGCTGATATTTCCGATGGTGCTATCGTAGGCTCCGCTATTATCAAGCTGTTAGAACAATACGGACAGGATGCTCCTGAATATATCGGTGCATATGTAAAGTCTATGAAAGAGGCTATTACCCAATCTTAATCAGACGCCCTGTTTCCGCATTTACCCTGTGCGAAATAGAAATGACGGTTCTGCCTGTGCTGACTCGTTTCAGTGCCTGTAGAACCTCTTTTTCTGTCTGCGCATCAAGATTCGCTGTAATTTCATCAAGCAGCAATAGCTTCGGTTTTGCAACTGCTGCTCTTGCAATGGAAAGAAGCTGCCATTGTCCTTGTGAAAAAATGCCCTGCGTACACACGGTATCATAGCCCTTCTCCAGATGTGAAATTGCTTCATCCAGTCCGGCTACTTCTGCTGCTTCCCGGACATCTTCCATTGTAATCATTTCATCATACAGTGTAATCTGGTCTTTCACTGTTCCCGGAACCATATGGAAGGATTGTTCTACATAACCAAACAGTTTTCGTTTTTCAGAATCTGTAATCGCATCTGCCGCCTTACCATCAATCATTACTTTCCCTTCTTTTGGCGTGTAAAGTCCAAGTAATAATTTGAATATGGTACTCTTTCCCGCTCCAGTTCTGCCAGAAAGAGTCACCTGTTCGCCTTCATTTACCTGAAAACTCAGATTTTCAAATACATTGCGGTCATCATATGCAAACGTTACATCCGAAAATTCAACCAATATATTCTTTCCCGTTTGCTCGGATTGTTTCATTTGTTCCTTTTGTTCGAATTTATCTGCTTTCTCTGTATTATCCGTTTTTTCGGTATTATCTGTTTTTTCGGTTTGCTCATTTTTCTTCGGAAGTTCTTCTAATCCGAAAAATTCGTTAATTCTATGCACTCCGGCAATGGCGGACTGTATAGTCTGGATTTCCATTCCCAGACTTTCCACCGGTGTAAAAATTTGTGAAATATAATTAATTACTGCAACTGCTGTTCCTGCTGACATGCCAAAAATCCGTAGCGCTTCTGTATTTCCTGAGGCGGAGAAAAGCATAACTACTGCCACAACTACCGCATTTAATATCAGAATCACCGGAGAATAAATGGCATCATAAAAGTTTGTTTTCTCCACTGCCCGATAACTATCTTCTATATATTTGTCATATTGCTTAGCCATATAGGTTTCTTTATCAAGGTTGTGGATGGTTCTGATATTATGAAGTGTCTCCGGCACATGTCCCGATGCACGTCCCACTGCACGTCTGTTTTCAATCTGGGCTGCCAGCATATTTTTCTGGACTACCCGTGTAAACCAAAACAGAAACGGAAGAAGTACAAGGAGCACAAATGCCAGTCCTTTATTCCGAAACCAGATGACTGCAAGAATACTGATAATCTTACAGGTATCTGCAACCATACTGATAATTCCCGAAGTAAACAGATTCTCTACCGTATCTACATCTCCTACAAATCTGGAAACCACTGCTCCCGGCTCCTGCTTTGTCAACACATCTGCTGTGAGATGGGTATATTTTTCCATCAGGCTTCCTCTGAGCGCGTGGGTGATTTTCTGTCCAAATTGAATCAGAAGTCCCTCTCTCAAGCTCTCGGTTACTCCGGTTAAAACCGTTAAAGCAAAATATAATAAAATAGCACTGGAAATAATTTTGTTTCCATCTGTAATGGTATCTATGATATTTCCTAATATCAGAGGCGGCAATAATGCTGTCACGATTGCTCCGATTACTGCAATTAAAATGCCGCAGGACAGCCATTTCTGTTCTTTTACGGTCTGCCATATAACGCTGCTTACACTCTTTTTACTACGCATTTGCCTGCACCTCATAAAGCTTTGCATATTCTGGATAAGCTTTTTTAATGCTTTCATGTGTGCCAACTGCTGCCTTCCCATCTTCCATCCAGATTACCTGATTCATTTCCGGGAATAAATATAGTCTGTGGGACAAAATCAGCACAATACTGTCCTTTGCCAAAGCCTTCAGATTCTGAAAGACTTGTTCTTCTGTTTTTCTGTCCAAAGCGGAAAATGGGTCATCCAAAATCAGCACCGGTTTCTTATGGCATAAGGTTCTTGCCAGTGCAAGTCGCTGCGCCTGACCGCCAGAGAGCCGGACACCACTGTTTCCAACAATGGTGTCGACACCTTCTTCCATAGACTCTGCTTCCTCATCAAAACAAACTGCCTTGAGATAAGTATCCACATCTGCTTCGTCACCAAGCAGCACATTATTTTTAATACTGTCATCGAATAATTCCGGGTCATGCCCCAGATAACCGATTACTCCTGTCTGCACTGCATTTTCCATATCACGCAGTTCTTTTCCGCCAAACTTAATACTTCCCTCATAAGGGTATTCGCAGAGAAATGTTTTTCCAAGCGTAGACTTTCCGCAGGCCACGGCTCCTGTTACTCCGATAATCTGTCCAGGTTCTGCTGTAAAGGAAAGATTTTCGTAAATCTTTTCGCCTCCGGGATATGCAAAACTTAAATTGGAAACTTCGAGATTTTCTGCTTTCTGCACATGGCTTTCATCATCGGAATCCACCTCTTTCATTAACGGTTTGATTCGTTTCCATGAAACCTGTGCTTTGTGGACCGCATTAAACAGCTTGGCCGCATGTGAAGATTTAACAGCTAATTTGCTAAAGCATGCTAAGAACGTAGTAAATGTTGCCACATTCCACATTTTCCATCCAAGTCCTAATACATTTCTGCTTCCAAAATATAAGATAAATAACACACCGCCCATAGAAATAACCTGATATAACGGTGGCAGTGCTGCACTCCAGATGTTTGCCTTCACTGCAGATTTTTCATAGTCAGAAAGATTTTTTTCATAAGCTTCTTTCCGTTCCTGCTCACGTCCATACACGCGATAAGTAATCGCATTGGAAGCTCTGTCTAAGGTTGCGGCGCTCAAAATTCCTGACTGCTGCTTATAAGCAGCTCCTGTCCTCTGTACAATGGTTTTCATCTTTTCTGCCAGTACATAAGAAACCGGTGGAAACAACATACTTAGAATTGCCAGCCGCCAGTCATAATATAATAACATGCCCGCGTATGCTGCCATTGCCACACCTGTGTCAAAAATTTCCGTGGTAAATTTACGCATTCCTTCTGCGCAGTCATCCACATCTAAAATAGCTTTCGTCATTACATTTCCGGCACCTTCTTCTTCCAATTCTGCCCTGCTCTTATGGACAAGATTTTCATAAAGGATGCCTTTCATTCTCCGATTTACGTTATTCGCAAAACGTCTCACATAAAAACGCTTGATATATCTGGAAACCTGAACTACTGCTATTGCAATCACATATCCAAGCACCAATATCAGCATATCGTTAAATACTGCTTTCTTTCCCAGAATGTCTACCAGACATCCTGTCATTTTCCCTTCAAACCAAGGACCTGCTAAAAGACCCAGATTATAAATCAGCCCGGAAACCGTGACCGTTGCCAGTGCAGCCCATTCTAATTTAAAATAAGAAAGAACATGGTCGGCCCGAAATCCGCTGCTGTTTTTTTGTCTCATCTTCTCATTACTGTCCATCCTGCTCATCTGCCTCATATTCCAACACATTCTCGTTGTATCCGCTTTTGCTTTCCAGATATTCCGATATTTCCGTAAATCCTGCTCTCCGCTGCAGCTTTGACCGCCAATAAAGCGTATCCAAGGTCTCGCAAAAGCTTTCCTTTTCCTCTTCTGGCAGTTCCGCAAGGAGCCACTCATAAAACACACCTTCGATATATGCTTTGGAATTCTTTAACTGCTCTGCCTTCTCCGTGGCATATAAAAGCTGGCTTCTCTTATCCTTGGGATTAGGCGTACGATATAAATATCCCTTGCTCTCCAGACTTGCCGCCCTTCTTGCAGCCGCACCTTTATCGATTTTCAGCCGCTCCCGCACTTCAGCCTGTGTAAGCCCCGGAAAATGGCGGATTAAATGTATAAAGTCAAATTCTGCAGTCCCTATTCCCTCTTCTTTCATGGTCTGTATCGTAAACTTACTGACCTCTCTGGCTATTTTGGTTATCTTTCTTTCAGTCTCATCCATAAACCTCTCCTGCCTCTTTCTGAAATATTGTCTTATTATAAGTACATTTCCTTTTGCTGTATTGCAGTTTACGCAAAAAGGATGTACATACATCTTTTTTAGATGATAGTACATCCTTTTCATATTGTCAATATATTATCCTACTAAAGTTCCTTATAAGTTTGATGACATTGATAAATGCTCATGTACGGTAAAGAAGCAAGCAACCGAAAACAAGAGATAGACCGCCAGCACCACACTATTCCGAACCAAAGAAAACAAAGACCAAAAGACAAGCATTGTGAAAATATTTGTTGGCAGAAAAAATACTTGCGTGCGCACGCATATTGATGTATAATTCGTTCTGATTGGAGGTATATATCTATGCAACTATTAAAATGGCTTTCCGTAACAGACCGATTTTACAAAATCTATTTGGACAAACAACTTGCCCCCTATGGAATCAACAACAGTCAATATATGTTCTTAATCAAAATCTGTCGTTCGCCCGGTATTCTACAAGATTCTTTGTTGAATATGTTCTATGTTCATCCAAGCAATATTGTACGGACGGTTGCGACATTGGAAAAGCAGGGAATGATTACACGTTCTCCCAATGATAAGGATAAGCGGACATGTAAATTGTATCCTACAGAAAGAGCATTGTCTATTATTGACGAGATACAGATGATATGCGAAAAGACAGAAGCTCTTTTATTGCAGAGTATGAGCGAATCCGAGCAGAACCTTTTTATGGATTTCTTAATACAGGCGGGCAGAAATATCACATCGGAACTCCATATAGAGAGAAAGGGGGAGGAGTTCAATGACTGAAAATCCTCTGGGCTATGAAAAAATTCCAAAGCTGTTGAAAAATTTTGCTGTTCCCAGTATTGTGGCGTCTCTTGTCGGCTCAATCTACAATATTGTGGATCAGATTTTTATTGGTCAAGGGGTCGGTTATCTGGGAAATGCAGCAACCAATGTTGCCTACCCGTTTTCTACCATCTGCCTTGCCATTGCACTACTGGTTGGAATTGGCAGTGCTTCCCGTGTTTCCCTCTGTCTTGGACGCAAAGAGCCGAAAGCTGCCGCCAAAGCAGCGGGAAATGGTATTGTTCTGATGGGAATTTTCGGAATTATTTATTTGCTGGTTGGAGAAACTTTTCTGTCTTTGCTCCTAAAGGCATTTGGGGCAACGACAGATGTATTTCCATATGCAAAGCAGTATGCCAGCATAACATTGATTGGAATGCCGTTTCTCATTGTAACGAATGGTATGAGCAATTTGATTCGAGCAGATGGAAAACCAAAGTATTCAATGGTCTGCATGGTTGTGGGAGCTATTATCAATACCATTCTTGACCCCATTTTTATTTTTGTTTGCGATTGGGGAATTGCCGGCGGAGCTTGGGCAACGGTTATTGGGCAAATTTTTTCTTTCATACTCGCACTCCGTTATCTATGGCGTTTCCAAACAATCCATTTTGAAAAAGAGTCGTTTTTATTGGACATCAAAGAAAGCATGAAAATTTGCAGCATGGGAATAAGCAGCAGCTCAAATCAGATTGCAGTTACCGTGATTCAAATCATTCAGTACAATTCGTTGACTTATTACGGCGCATTAACAAAATATGGAACAGATATTCCCTTAGCTGCTTGCGGAATCGTTATGAAAACAAATGCCATAATCCTTGCGATTGTTGTAGGAATCTCGCAGGGAACACAGCCGATTATCGGCTTCAACTATGGGGCAAGGCAATACCATCGTGTACGGGAGGCTTACCTGCTTGCGGTAAAATGGAACCTTGTTGTTTCCACAATTGCTTTCATCGCATTTCAATTTTTCCCGCAATCTATCATTTCGCTGTTCGGAGACGGGGACGAGCTGTATTTTGAATTTGCTGTTTTGTTCATGCGTACCTATCTTTTCATGGTGTTGGTAAATGGTGTGCAGTTGCTTTCTTCCAGTTTTTTTACCGCAATAGGAAAATCGTTAAAAGGTGCTCTGTTGGCATTAACAAGGCAGACCTTTTTCTTGATTCCGCTTACCCTGCTGCTCCCGCTTCGTTTCGGAATTATGGGAGTATTGCTAGCGGGGCCTGTTGCTGATTTTTCAGCGTTTGTGCTATCTATTGTGTTAGTGGGAACAGAATTAAGAAAGCAAAAAAATGCAACACATATTAGTCCACAGTAAAATGAACGGGCTACGTCCGCTATTGACAGCCCCTTTTTGTATCAAGAAAACCACGCGATAGTCGCGTGGTTCCATAAAAGCTTTAGCGATGTATTCAGTTATTAAACTCCTAACGTGTATAAAAATATAGCCCAGCTCAGTGTTTAGCATTCCCATAATAAAAGCTACCGTTCCACCTGACACTCCGGGCACGCTGTCTGCCAGTGCCATACAAAATCCATTAATACCATCCTTTAGCATAATAAAAAACCCTCTGTCTGATTTTGAGATTATACTAACAATCCACATTAAACAAACAAGAGGGTTTTTCCTAAACAATTCTTAAACTATATTTTATTTTTCTATATTTTATCTTCTCTATTTATGCTTTTTACCGACTAACATTACTCCCGCAACAGCTCCGCAAGCCAGTGCCATCAACGAAATCCACAATATGAAATTACTGCTGTCACCAGTCTGAACACTCTTAGATGTGTTTGCTGTCTTTGCGCCAGTATTCTTATTGTTTCCATTTCCGTTATTATTGGTTGTATTTCCCGGATTCGTGTTTCCGTTGTCTGGATTTGTGTTTCCATTGTCTGGATTTGTGTTTCCATTGTCCGGATTTGGTGTTTCCTGTTTAATTGTAAAAGTTGCTCTCTGTGAAAGTCCGGCATAATTTCCAATACCGTTTACAACTACAGTATAAGTTCCGGCTTCTTTCAGTTCACCCGTCACTTCTGTTCCATCTTCTTTCAGGAAAGAAAGTGTGTAATCTGTTCCTTCTGTAAGAACAAGTTCTTCATCTTTCACAACGATATTTGGTCTTAAGTCTTCTCCTGTATAAACAGCATCTGGAATTTCTACTATTGCAAAACTGTTTGTTGCCTGCTCTGTTTCATATACACCAAGGTTTGGTGTTGCATCAATTCCGGTCTTCCAGTACAAATCTTCCAATGGGTCATCCTGTACTTCATTTCCAATTTGTGTACCATCTTCTACATGTCTTTTTGCACTTGTCACTTTTACGTTACCATCTGTTGCTTTTCCCGGCTCTGCATTTTTAGAAGTACGTGAGGTTGACCCCTGAAGGAATGATTCACTTGTAGAAATAACTCCATTTCCTTTGACGGCAGTTCCTCCGTTGCCCCAGAGTACATCACCACCAACTGTAATCAGCTTACCATTTCCTGTAACAACTCCATTATCCAATTCCAGAGCAGCTCCACCTTCTGCATAAAGGAGTACATTTCCACCGCCGCCAAATGCAGCAAGTGTTGCTCCGTCTTCCAGTGTCAAGGTGCCATCTTTTACACGTAACGCAGTCTGTCCAATTTCACTTCCTGCTTCATCACCCTGAATAAATACATTGCCTTTAATTATAACATTTCCAGTTGCAGTTACCACTGGTTCCGATGTAGTACGGTCTTTCAAATCTCCATTTGCAAGATAATTTGCATGAGAATAAATGGCTGCATTTTCCAGAATTGCTCCATCTGCCAGACGAATCTGTCCACAAACAGAAGCACCCGTAGTAAATCTACTGTTATAAGCATCATAATTCATAGAAAATGTACCGCCATTTTGTACATCAATAATGCCCTGTACTACAGAATCAGATAAAGTAAGTTTTCCACCATTTTCTACAATAATATGTACACTGCTTAAAATTTCCATGTTTTCGATTGTAAGATTGCAGCCAGCCGGAATATAAAGTGTCTGTGGAATATCTCCGCTCAGCACCTGTTTCCACGGTAAATCATATCCAAGATATCCATATATTCCACTCTCATGAGAACCATACCACACTTCCAAATCTGCCGGAACACGAACACTTTCTGTTTCGCCTTCCACATTACTTCCAAAGTTCTTAATTGCCCACGGCTCCATAATATCCCATGCATAGAGTCCATTTGCAAATTGTCTCAAATTTTCTTTCTTAATCTGGTCTACTAATGTTTCTTCACCGGTGTAAATCCGGAACGGAAGTGAATTGCTGACTGCTGTACGGCCCTGCATATCGGTAATCGATACCGAAATCAGATAGGAACCTGCATCTTTTGGCGTTCCGTTAAGCGTCAAATCACTGCTGATTGTCATATAAACGCCTTCCATTCCACTGTCACTGTCTTCCGCTGTTCCCTTTGCTGTATCCGGTACAATGCTCACGCTGCATTTGCTTCCGTTCAGATTAATTTTTGCTGTATTATCTAATTCTTCCCAGTCGCTTTCAGCCGGCTCTGTTCCTTTTTCAGTCAGTGCACCGTAAACCTTTACTGCACTGTTCTTATTGCTGCTTGAACCACTTACCGTAGCACTGGACACACCGTCATAATCTTTCTGTCCCACGATGGCGGCTTCAAAAGTACCATCAATTTTTACATGAAGTTCATATGGGTCACCTTGTCCATCATCTTCCTGCAAACTTGCTTTCCCATTTGTATCAATTACAAACTTAAAAGTCAAATCTTCGTATCCATTTGCCGTAATTGTAATTACATCTCCACTTTTCAATACCGGAATTGTTTCACTTGCTCCAAAATTTTTTGCTGCGAACACCAGTTTATTGTCAGAGCTGTTCTTATAATATTTTCCACCTACAGACGGGCTAAATGAAGTTGCTTCCCAGGCTTCTCCATTTACAATCACTCCGGTAATTGTAGATACATATCCATCTGCATTTACAAAAGAAAGTTCCCAGTCATTCCCAAAGAAATCGGTTCCAATGCTGACCTGACTCAGCTGAATCTTAGATGGTTCGGCAGGTGCAGGTGTTTCTCCTGAAGATGTCTTGTTCACTGTAGCAGTATATGTATATGGATAAGAAGATGTATTCTTTGTAACCTTCAATTCAAGATTCTCATATCCTGTTGCTGAAATTTTGATTGTCGCAGGATAGGATGTCGGGCTCACAAGCTTCAGTGCTGTATAACTTCCATAAGCTCCTGTAACAGAACCTACTTCCCATACGTCACTGTCACCTCCCCAACTACTAATCGTTCCTTTGGTGTATTGTGTGTCATT
>OIYV01000983.1_pt1 | contig 14498 bp, 9 predicted proteins | sample 1588251 | NCBI WGS metagenome assembly OIYV01 (sample SAMN03283282) | human gut metagenome | biome: human-associated habitat; material: feces | host: Homo sapiens | place: Peru | collected 2012
CATTATCTTTTTCATATATTATATTTCCTTCTTTCTATAGTTATATTATATCATTGTTTTAATGTATTTTATATTACAAGTTTGTAAGGTATGAAAAAAAAGACTTAGTGCATCTTTGTGATATGGATGAGTCTTTCGTTCTCTTTAGGTGGCACCTTGATTCTAATTTGGTTAATTTTATAAAACATTAAAGCCCCTATTTTATAAGGGCTTGTGTACTTTTAAATTTATAGATTTGTGTACTTAAAAGTGTACCTAAAAATTCATAATTATTTCTTTGATGTTTTTGTTTTCTTCTTATTTGTCTTCTTAACTTTTTCTTTATTCACTATATTAGATTCGCCAACACATTCTACATATAATTCGCTGAATATTTCTTCTAATCTTTCTACCATTCCATCTTCTCCTTTTAAAAGATTCTTCATTGAAATAAATTGGTTATATAAAAAATATAATATTATTATCATAATAGTGAAAGTTACAAGGTAAGGTATGGCATTTGTTAAGCTATTGAAATCAAAACCATCTTTTGTAAGAAATGACAATATAGTTGGTATAATAATTGACAATATTGCCAATAAATTTCCACTAACCATTTTAGGCTTTATCAAATTTCTATAATGGTTAATAATACATATTAATGATTTTTCATTGTAAAGGTTATTTTCTACAGAATACCTTTTAAACAAACTTTGATCGGCATTCTTAATAATTGTTGACAATGTTTCTTCATTTGCTTTATTTTTTCCAAAACTAAAATGTAGTTTTGTATCCAAGACCTTCTCACTAACTTTTTTTAAAATTAAAATCATTGTAACAAAGACTAATATCATTGGTACTACTTTATTGAAAAAGTTGAAAATTAATGAAATTAAGATAAACACAATATATATTAAAAATGTTTTTTTTATAATTATATTGTATGGACTTTTCTTTTTATATATTTTTTCTATATCTTTATACATATTTTTCCCCCTAAATTTGATTAAAATTATACTATAATTAAAATATTTGATTTATTATTTCGTGTATTTGCTCTTTATTAAATCCAGAACGTTCAAGAATCATAGCGTAATTTATTTTTTTTACTATAGAATATGATACTATTTCTAATATTTTAAATTTTTCTAGTTTAACTCCATGTGATAAGTTGTTTCTTTTATCAGCAAAGGCTTTAGACAAAGATGCTTTATCAAAATTCATATCATGATATTCACTTTTAAAATAATTTATTTCTGGTTCTACTATATATGAATATATTTGGAATATGTATGATATTTGTTCTTCTAATCTACCTTCAAAATCTTCTATATATTTAACAAATTCATTATAGTATTTTCTAGTTTGAGCGTTATTCTGTTTATTAGTTGCTTGCTCAGAAAGAAAGTTAATTGTGTTTATTTTTGCTGTATTGTAATTTTTATTTTTATTACTTTTAAAATTAGGATATAAAAGATCAAACTCAGATTCAAAAGCAGATGAAATACTAATATATTTATTATTATCAATAATATTAGCTTTTAATGAATTATTTGGAAAAGATAAAAGCATATGTTCATCTTCCTCCAAGCATTTTATTAAAGAAGGAATATTATTAACAGAGTAATCACGTAAAATCATATGTTGACCAACATTTGGTAAATCATATTTATTATCATCTGAAGATACATGTAATTCAAAATTAATAGCTGTATCTTCTGGTACTTTATCAAAAATTACTGGTTCTATTTGTGTTAATATAATACTATCAAAGTTTACATGCTGTCTATAACAAATAAATGAGAAAAGTTTTTCAACTTTTTTGTATAGTTCTATTATAGCTTTAACATTCATTTTTTTCTTTGATTTGATGTTTAATGTTGTCTGCATAGTTAAAAGTAAATTAACATCTTTTTGAGCACTTATCATATTCCATCCAGGAACAAGACTAAATTCTAAATTATTATAATTAAATTTTTTTATTTTATCTTTACCATAATCTATATTTATTTGTAATTTGTTATTTCTATAATCACAATCATCTGAAACAGTTTGCTTAGAAGTCATAAATCTATCTATACATTCACCTTTAAATGAAATATGCTTAATTGAAGTTGGCTTTGGAATAAAAGATAATGCATTTGCTTTTCCAATAATATACGCTGGAACCCATGCTTGAAAGCAACCTCTACCTATACTTGAAAATTTAACATCAATAAATTCAATATAGTTTCTACTATTTGTTTCACCACTAATATTCATTCTTTCTTTCGATAGAGAAAAATCATCAAAATCATTTTGGGAAATAAAGCTTGGAAATTCACTCATTTTTGATGGCTGTATAGTTAATATTTTAGTACCAGTATTAAATGAAAAATAAAATTTTTTTCTTGCCTTTAATATTCCACATATTATATTATTCAATTAAATCACCTTTTAAATTAAAATCTATCATTAGAAATACTAAAAAATTTATTAAAGAATTCTAACAATTTATCTATAACTTTATTTTTCTTTTCTTGTCTATCATTTGTTTTTGTAAACATACTCATCGGAGGAAGTATTGTTGATACTTCAGTTCCATTAGTTTCTACTCTTCCCTGTTCAAATGATTTCTGAATGAAGTTATATGTTTCTTCTTTATTAAGATTTTCTTCTGTAATTATCTTATCTAATTCTTCTTTTTTCTTACTATTCATAAATGATTCAAAATCAGCATAAACATTAGAATCTTGATCTAATGAATCAATAAATGCCATAATTAAATCTTTTTTATTTCTTAGATCTGGGCTTGCCATAATTGCTTTTTGAATACTTACTAATATTTCTTTATCTTCCATGTTAGAATCATGGTATTTCTTAACCAATTCTAAAATATAATCAATATTTACTTCAATAGATTTAATTAATTCCATTTCAAATACTACATCTTCTGTAACATCTGTTTTTTCTTGTTTAGCTTTATTTCTAAATTCATTATAAAGTTCAATATATATACTATGGTAATCTTGTTTATCTCTTTCATTTAGTAATTCTTGTTCTTTAAATTCATCAAATGAAGATAAAATATTAGTTACTTTTAATATAGCACCATATAATTTTATAAATTTTTTCTGTTCCTTTTCACTTTGCATTAATTCTCCAGGTGCATATTTTGAGGTTAGTTTTTCTACTAACGATTTATATCCTTCAAATGATTTACCAGTTTCTTCTTCATATCCATAGTAGTAGTCATTATATGGTTTTAGTAATACTATTCCATGTGCATTTTCATCACCAAACTTAGCTAAAGCTTCATTAAGTCTATCCTCTAAATTTCTAAAGGAAACTATATTACCATATGTCTTTACACTATTTAGAATTCTATTAGTTCTTGAAAATGCTTGAATTAATCCATGCCATTTAAGATTTTTATCAACCCATAATGTATTTAAAGTCTTAGCATCAAAACCAGTTAAGAACATATTAGCAACAATTAATATATCTATTTCTCTATTTTTCATTCTTAGAGATACATCTTTATAATAATTTTGAAATTTTTCTGATGAAGTATCATAACTTGTTCCAAACATATTATTATAATCTTTAATAGCATTATCTAAGAATGTTCTATCATCTGTACTTAAGGCTTCTGTTGATTCAGAGTTCTCATCTATTACTCCATCTTCTCCATTAACACCATATGAATATATTAATGCTACTTTTAAATTGCTGTTTTTATATTCTAATTGCTTCTTAAATTCAGTATAGTACTCTTTTGCCATCTTAATACTTGATACTGCAAGTATAGAGTTAAATCCATTAATATTCTTTTTAGATTTTATTTCTCCTATATTTTGTTTTTTAGCAACATCTACTACATTATCTAATGTAGAATAAACATAACTTTCACTTGTTTTAGTTTTTGTACTAAAATGTTCTATTATATAATTTGTAATAAGACTTATACGTATTTGATTATCAAATAATTTTTCTTCATCTATGTTGTATACTTTTTCATCTTTTACATCATCACGAAGATCTACTCTACCGACATATTCATATCTAAATGGTAATACATTTTTATCTGCTATAGCATTAACTATTGTATAAGTATGTAATCGCTCTCCAAAGATTTGTTCCGTTGTTTCTGATATACCTTTAATTGTTCTAGCATTTTCTGGAAATATTGGTGTACCAGTAAATCCAAATAAATAGTATTTTTTGAATTTCTTTACTATGGATTTATGCATATCTCCAAATTGTGATCTATGGCACTCATCAAATATAAATACTACATGTTTATTAAATACTTCACTATTTTCATTCTTTTTAATGAACTGTGATAACTTTTGAATAGTTGTAATTATTATTTTAGCATTAGGATCATTTAATTGTTCTTCTAGTACTTTTGTTGAAGTGTTAGAATTAGCTGCTCCTTCTTTAAATCTATCATATTCTTTCATTGTTTGATAGTCTAAATCTTTTCTATCTACAACAAACAATACTTTATCTATAAAATCTAATTTACTTGCTAGTTGTGATGTTTTAAATGAAGTTAAAGTTTTACCTGAACCTGTTGTATGCCAAACATATCCACCTGATTTAATAGTTCCATAAAATTTATTATTATATGCAATGACAATCCTATTTAATATCTTTTCAGTAGCTACTATTTGATATGGTCTCATTACAAGTAATTCTTCTTCACTAGTAAATACACAATACTTAGTTAATATATTTAATAATGTATGTTTAGTAAAAAAAGTTTTAGCAAAATCTATTAAATCAGTAATACCATTATTTTTTTGATCTGCCCAATAAGATGTAAATTCAAATGAATTAGATTTCTTTTTCTTTTGATTATTTATATGAAACTCTCTTGTAGTATTAGAATAATATTTAGTTAAAGTACCATTAGAAATAACAAATATTTGAATAAAATTATATAAGCCTGATCCTGCCCAAAATGAATCTCTTTGATATCTTTCTATTTGATTAAAAGCTTCTCTTAAATCTACTCCTCTTTTCTTTAACTCAATATGAACTAAAGGTAGACCATTTACAAGTATTGTTATATCATATCTATTATCATAATTACCATCATTATTAACATATTGATTTAATACTTGAAGACTATTATTATGAATATTATTTTTATCTATTAAATAAATATTTCTTTTTTCTCCAGAATCTAAAGTTATTTCTTGTTTATAATCTTCTTGTATTAATCTTGTCTTTTCAATAATATAATCATTCTTATTAGCAATAACTTTACTAAAGAAAGAATCCCATTCACCATCAGTAAAATGATAATTATTTAATTTTTCTAATTGTTTCCTTAAATTAAGTATTAACTCATCTTCATAATTAATATAAACTCTTTCATATCCTTGCTCTATTAATGTATTAATTAATTCATTTTCTAACTGTGATTCTGATTGATATGATGATTCTACTTTATCAAGTACTTTATATTCAGCTAGTACTGTTGAATTATCACTTTCACTTATTAAACCAATATTATTCATTTTTACTTCACTTCCTTTTGTGCTTGATAGTAACAAGCAATTGTAACAAGCAATTTTATCTCGATAAAACTCATACCAACGATATTAATATTAACCCAATCCTTAGCAAACTCTTTAGAAAAAAGATCTGCTTGTGTTAATCCCCAATAAATGTCTCCATAACCATCATCATTTAAATAAGAATATATCTTTTCTAATTGATAATGCATCATGGGGTATACTTCTCTTATATAAGGATTAAGTAAATGATTAGTTATTTGATATAATTCTTCATAATTCATATTATCTATGCAATCACAAATAATTGGAATTGCCTTAATTATTTTTTTTCTAAACTCATTAACTATTTCAATATTTGATTCATTAGATATACTACAAGTCAAATAATCATATAGTTTTTTTATATCTGAATCATCAAGATATCTTTCGTTTAAAATGTCAATCACTTCAAGCAATATTGCATCGTTGTCTTGATTTCTATTTACTTTTCTGCTGGACCATTCTTTCTCTTTATTATTAATAATTTCTTGGAATGCATTGATTATAGCATTAATTTTTTCAAATTTAAGCCTAATATATTCTTTTAAGTCATCAAACTTAATACAAATGTGAAACATCTCTCTCTTATTACTATAGATCATTACACCAATTGTATTAATATAATCATTATGAAAATCAAATCTATCACTTAATATATATGGGGAATATTGAATTTCACCTGGTAATCTACTTGGTATAGCAAATGAAGTTTCTATTGGATGTGCAAATATTAATGACCTCAAATACTCATAAAATTTATCATCAGCATGATTTTTTCGATCACCATAATTATTATAATCTTCTTCGTTTTGAATTAAATTATAGTCTTTTGCATATTTATAAAATATATTTTCTTTATTTGAACAATCTATTCCTAATGTATGCGATACCTGATAAATGACATCTTTAATTATACTGCAATGAACAATAAATAAAATGATATCATTTTCTTTTTCTGAATATTCAACATGATCATTAATATATAAAACAGATGAATCAAGTCTGTCCATGGTAGCACATATTAAATTCCAATTACCTTTTTGAACAGGATCTTTCCAAAATAAATCTTCATTTGTCACAATTTCTCTTAATTTATTAATCAATTTACTATCAAGTAATTTACTCATTGTACATTTTCCTTAAAACTCAATAATTTATTTCTATAATATTCATATTGTTTTTTTCTAAGTCCTATCTCTCCAGGAAGCCCAGCAGACATATCGTTGATTATTGAGTCAAACTTATCTAATATTGAAACTATTCTTTCTTGCTCAGTTAAAATTGGTATTTTTACATCAAACTGTTCTAATATTCTCATACTTAGATTAGGTTGTGAACCATGACTCATACGATTTTGAACTTGTTTTTGAACTTTTCTTGTTTGTAACAAATAATAAAGATACCTTGAAGTTATTTTGTTGTTTGTTCTCATGGCCGCTAAAGGTGACCAAATATTAAAATCATCATCTGTATCAACAATAGCAACTTTACCAGTTGTGGATCCTGATTTAACCATATAAACATCATATTTTTGGGGTTTATATTTTTTTGAACACTCATTATCAAATTCCTTTGTTATAAACCCTTGTGCATCTTTTAAATGTACTTTTCCCTCATGTATTGCAGTTGCAGATAAAAATGGAACTCCTTTTTCAACAAATATTGGCGTGGTATGTGGTCCATCAGTTATTGGTCTTTCAAGTAATTCTATAAGCTTTCCATAATATCCAATTGATTCATTAATTATTTTTTCACGCCAAAAATCGTATTGATTCTTTCTCGCTTCTAGCTCCGCTTCTAGCTCCGCTTCTAGCTCCGCTTCTAGCTCGCCAAATTTATCAAGAATTCTTACTATTTCTTCTTGCACTTCTGTTGGGGGTACTGGAATTTTTAATTTATAAATATCTTTTAATGATACACTAGGTATACCAGCACCAATTTGTGATTTTTGCAAATCATTTTGTTTTGATTTTAAAAAATGATATAAGTATTTATAATTAACATTATTATCGAATTTTTCTACTATATAGCAATGTGCACCTGCCCAAAACTTAGTTGTTTGATATGATATATATCCAGCTGAAGCACCGCCTTGGCTTATTGTAATTAAATTACTATTAAAGTTATATTTATTCCAGTAACCTGAAGGTGTAATTCCACCATTAATAACTGGAAACTCTCCTTCATTTAGCAATGTGTCTTTGTTCAATTGTTTACCTTTATTGATTTTACAAATTGCATCTAAGTTTTTATATTTAACACCATTAGGACACAATTCTTTTATTAAATCATTAATCTTACTCATGATAATCAGACTCCAATTCTCTAATTATCTCTTCTAGTTCTTCTCTTATTTGTTGTTGCCTTGGTACTATTTCTGCTAATTTTCTATTTACTTCTTCAATATCTATTTTTACTTCATTATTATTTGTTTTTAAATATGAATTTACTGATATATTATAATCATTTTCTTTTATTTCATCGTAAGTTGCTAAATATGCTTTATTTTCTACTGATACTCTATTCTTTAATAAATTAATAATATTACTTATGTTTGTATCAGATAATTTATTTTTATTTGTATTTCTAACAAATTCTTCACTAGCATCAACAAATAAGATATTATTATCAGTTTTATTCTTCTTTAATACTAATATACATGTAGCAATAGGTGTCCCAAAGAATAAATCTGATGGTAATTGAATAACTGTATCAACAAAGTTATTATCAATCATATATTTTCTTATTTTTTGTTCTGCTCCACCTCTATAAAGGACTCCAGGGAATTCAACTATTGCTGCTGTTCCTTTTGAACTTAACCATGATAGCATATGCATAGTAAAAGCTAAGTCTGCTTTAGAAGATGGTGCTAATACTCCAGCCGGAGAAAATCTTTCATCATTTATTAAGATTGGATTTTCTTTTCCTGCCCATTTAATTGAATATGGAGGATTAGATACAATTGCATCAAATGGTTCATCATCCCAATGTTCTGGATGCGTTAATGTATCTCCTCTAGCTATATTAAAATTATTATAATTTATATTATGTAAAAACATATTTATTCTAGCTAAGTTATAAGTAGTAAGATTAATTTCTTGTCCAAAGAATCCTTCTCTAACATTTTCTTTTCCTAGTATTTTAGCAAACTTTAATAAAAGTCCACCTGAACCACAAGCCGGATCATAAACTTTATTAACAGATGTCTTATCCATTATAACAATTCTTGCAAGCAATTCTCCAACTTCTTGTGGAGTAAAGAATTCTCCTCCAGATTTGCCTGCTGATGATGCATACATTGTCATCAAAAATTCATAAGCATCACCAAATAAATCTATTTTATTTTCTTCATAATCTCCAAAATTTAAATCTCCAATTGCATTTAATAGTTTAACTAATTTTTGATTTCTTTCATCTACTGTATTACCTAATTTATTATCTATTGTAAAGTCATCAAATAAACCTTTAACATCATCCTCAGATGCTGTTCCTCTAGCTGATGATTCAATATTATTAAATATATTAGATATTACTACATTTAAATTTTCATTTTTATCAGCATTTTTTCTTACATTACAAAATAGTTCGCTTGGTAAAATAAAGAAACCTTTTTCTTCTAGTATTTGTGTTTTACCTAATAATGCTTCTTCATCACTAATATTTCTATATTCAAAATTTTCTAAACCTGCTTTTCTTTGATTATCATTAACATAGTTTTCTATATTTTCAGAAATAAATCTATAAAACAATAATCCTAATACATATTGTTTAAAATCCCAACCATCTACAGATCCTCTTAATTCATTTGCTATTTTCCATATAGTTTTATGTAATTCTTCTCTTTCATTTTCTTTTTTGTTACTCACAATTAATACCTCCTACTGCCTATGTATTAATTATATCATACTTTTTGTCATTATTTATTTTTAAATTCTATTATAATCTGATAAATTTATTTATGTTTTGAATTTTCGTCTAATCTTCTATTAACTATTTAGTTTTCTATTTTTCTTAGGTTTATTGAATATTCTTTTTTAATTGATTTATTGCTTTCTGTGTAAATATATATTGTCATTTTATCACTATTTAAATCTTTATCAATATAAGATTTAGTAAAGTCTATTGCGTGTAAAGGAACACATGTTTCAGGCAAAATAATATCTGATACATCATATAATAAACTTTTATATCCGCCCATACTATATCTGCCATCTGTTACTTTATAATATTCAGGACTTTCTTCAAAAATAATATTATCAAATGTAATTTTAACTTTAATGTTTTTTGAAGCCATATTTCCATCATTACATAAATTTATATACCAATAATAATCTGGATATGTATTGTTACTTAAATTCAATCCTTCTTTATTTAAAATTAAAGTGTCAACATTTTTAATACTCATTGATCTACCATCTTTAAAAATTATATCAATGTCATCAGATTGATAGCTTAATATTGAGAGCAAAAGTGTAATAAAAACAGATATCATCGCCCATAATATTCCACATATAGTTAATTTTTCATTTTTATTATTTTCACCATTAAATATTATGTATAGTGTAATAAATATAAATATAATTGTTACAATTAATAAAGATATTAAACATGACTTCATATTTTAATTCGCTCCTACTTCTAAAAAACACCAGCACAAAGAATCTATTAAATAGATCTGTACTAGCATCTTTCTTTAACTAACAGATTCAATACTATTTTTATTTTTTATTAACCTTTAAAGATTGCTTTATCAAAGGCATAACATTATCAATGTCGTCTTCATTAGATATTTCTACCCTATAATCGCCATTTCCCCAATGACCAATACTAGTTATATCTCTTGTTATTCCTAATGGATCGTTCAATGTTCCCTTTTTCATATTAATATCTAGTCTCAATTTATTCTGAGTAAATTCTACATCAACTATGTTTCTTCTTCCTTTAAATGCGATATATACTTTTTTTACTTCTACATCAATATCATCTAATTCTAATATTCTTTCTTTTAGTATTTCATAAAGTTTTTTTGTCGACAAAGATACTTTATTCAAATGATCATCCTCGGTATATACTTTAATTTCTTTATTTACCTCTTGTTGTTCTGATTCTATTTCTACATCTTCTACTTTTACATTGCTTGTCTTCTTTATAAATTCTATATCTACAATTTCTTCTTCATATCTTGTTACTTTGATTAAATCTACAGGAATGTTTTTAAAATCAGTAGCATTAAGTTGATAACTTGTATAAATTGGTGAAACAAATATAATTCTTGATTGACTCCAATCTATATCTGATAATTTTAAGTTTGAATTATTCTTTTCATTAAATTTAAGTACAAAATCTGCTTTTCTTTCTAATAATAGTTTTAAGTATGTATAACCTTGATCTACTAAACTATGATTTTTAACATTTTTATATTCTATAATTCTAAAAGATTTGCTTTCTTCATCATATGATAAGGTATCTATTCTAAAATTACCTACTGTAAATTCTGTTTCTATAAACTTATATCCAAGAATTTTTTGTAAATGTTTCTCAAAATAACTTTGTAATTCCTTTTCGTTTTTAAAGTCATTCTGTTTTAATTCTTTATTATTCTTTATTATCATTTAAACCTCCTATAAACTTCATTTCTTATTTAATTATATCATATAAATTATATTTTTAAGCACTTTCTTTTATTTATTAACTAACATATTAATATAATCTTTCCCTATAAAATAATCAGTATAATATATATATACATTATCTTTTGCTCTTGTTATTCCAACAAATAACTTATTTTTAAAATCATCTTTTAACTGAAATGTACTGTCTAAATATATTATGACATTTTTACTTTCTAATCCTTTAGATGTGTGAATTGTCATTATTTTATTTTTTTTGTCTGAGACATAATAATAATATTTATATTTTTCATCTAATAATTTATTTTGAATTATAGATATTGTATTTTCACAAATGTCTATATTTAATATGTTTTTAGTTTTTATTAAAAACTCATTCAAACTTAATTTATTCAAATTTAGATCTTGCTTTCTTATTTTGTTATTTGTGAATGATAAAATTTTTATTAATTCATCTACCGGATATTTATATTTATCATTTATGTTATCATAATTAATATAATACTTTATCAATTCATCTATAATTTCTTGATTTATTTCATAATCATTTGGCATATTATCTAATTTTTTTGAATATAAAATATCAAAATCGTTTTTATATTTTTCATATAATTCAATCGCCGTTGCATTTGATTCTACCAACAGGTAAATTCCACCATTAATACTTTTTAAAAAATCTAAATTAATTTCGCTTATTACTTTAACATGTGATTCTTTAAATGTTATAGGTGTATTCGGGTCAAATATTTTGTTTGCATAATATAAAATACTTGGGTGGCATCTTACGCTAACGGTTATTTTTTTTATTTTATAATCATTTTTTGATAATTCGTTAAAAAATTCCGGCCTTGCCCCTCTAAATTGATATATTGATTGATTTGGATCTCCAAAAAGTACTATATTTATATTTGTTTTTTCTTTTAATGCTTTTAAAAATTGGTGCTGAAAGAAATTTAAGTCTTGTGCTTCATCTATATAAATTGTTGGAAATCTTATTGAAAAATATTGGTTAAACAAATTAAACTCAACTATTTTTTTTGCTAACATATATGCTGGAAATGATATTCTATAAATTCCATTTTTTAAATCGTTATACCATTCTTCAATATAATTATTTGCTTGTCTCATGACACCATCATATTTATCATAATTTCTTACATAATTATTTATTTCTTTTTTATTCTCAATTGTAATTGATTTGATAGCTACTCTTTTGGTGATTTTCCCACTATAAAATAAGTATCTATTTAAAAATGGAAATATAATCAAATTCATTATTAATGAGTCTATAGTTCCTATAAAGCAATTGTTTAATTTATTATCAACTATATTTAATCTGTTTTTTATTTCATTTGAGGCGGCTTTTGTAAAAGAGCAAGCTATAATTCCCTGATATTCCTTTAATGTTTCTAATTCATTTTCCATTTTTTTTATTAGTGTATATGTTTTTCCTGCACCTGGACATGCTGACACACATAAATATTTATTGTTATCATTTATTATTTCTGATTGTTGTTCATCTAATATTTTTTTTATTTCATTATTTATCATTTTCAACAAATCCTAATAGAATAGATGTTTTATTTGCTTCATTAATTTTTATATCTATACTATGGTCAACAATAAATTTATGTAAATTTGTCAATTTTGCATCTTTCAAATACTTAATAATGTCATCATAATCTTCCTCATTATATTGTATATAATCGAGAAAATCTTTTTCAAATCCTAAATTATGCTTTGATAATAATATTTTATTTTCTTTAAACACTCCACATAACTTATCAATATTATTTTCTATTAGTTCTAATTTTTCATTTTTATTAGTGAATCGAAAATTTTTACTGTTTGATAAGTCTTCTATCCCCAGAATCTTTTTTACTTTTTCTCTTCCTTCATCGCCTAAATAACTTATACATCTTGTTATTCCAGCATAATAGTATGAATCATTATTGAATGGAACGCTAAATATATCATTGTCCGTCTTAATGTACACTTTAATACCTAATGCTTCTAATAACTCTTTAATTTTTTTAAATGCAATGCCATTAACCGAAAAAATCCCAATATTGTTATCAAAAATTATATCTCTAAAATTTTGATCCTGAGATAACAAATAACTGTAAAAATATTTTTCTGATTCACCTTCAATCAATAATACCTTATCATAATACATCATTTCTGCTATTTCAACATTTATTAGATATCCATATTTTGCAAACTCTTGATTATCTACATTATATATAAATTTTTTTCTTCTATATATTTCATCCAAATCATCAAAATATCTTTGAATTTTAATTATTTGATTTGTTTTTTCGAAATCAACAACATGTGGTGAATGTGTTGTAACAATCATTTGACTGGGTTTAAATGATGCTATAGCACTAATATAATGCTTTTGTAGTAACACATACAGATGATTTTCTGGCTCCTCAACAATTATTATTTTTTTCCTATCATCATCATAAGTTTTTTCTTTTAATAACATAGAAAACATTTTATTTTTTCCATCACCAATATTATTAAGTATATTCCCATAACTGTCTAATGTTGAAATTTCTAATGACTTATAGATATTATCTAATTTAATATTTGGTGTTAATTCAAATTTCATTCCATCAAACATTTTCTCAAATTCTCCAAGTTCGTTTATATCTTTTATTATTTCTGCTAATGCATCATCATTTTTTACATTTTCTTTTAACTTTTCTATCGTTTCTTCTATATTTGGACTGATATGAGTATTTGCCTCTATATGTCTCGCTTCTTTATATTCAAAAAAATGTTTTGTTTCTTGTTTAGTATCATATGTTGGATTAATGTATATAACTGATAACACTTTATCAAGAGGGTTTTGTTTTGTTACATTGTATTCTTTATAATCTATTTCCATATCACCAATTAATAATTCATCTTCATATATTAATACTTCATTATTATATGTTGATGTTAATTGTGCATAAATATATTTTTTTTCATCTTTTTCATTTATTACTTCATGTAATTGAGCCAACTGTTCATTTGTTAAATCATCTATCTCTAGTTTTATTTTTATAAATATATTCTTTTTATTACTATTAGTTGAATCCGAATCAAAAAATGGAATTCTTCTTTTATTATAATCTAATACTTTTAATATTGCAGCACAAATATTGCTTTTTCCACTGTCATTTTGTCCAATTATTGTTACTATATCATTTATCTTTTCTAATTTTATATCTATCCCTCTGAAATTCTCAATTTCTATTGAACTGATATGCATATTATTTACTTCACTTCCTTTACTTCTAGTTAATACAAAAAAACACCAGCACAAAAAATCTATTAAATAGACCTG
>OIYV01000985.1_pt1 | contig 14473 bp, 14 predicted proteins | sample 1588251 | NCBI WGS metagenome assembly OIYV01 (sample SAMN03283282) | human gut metagenome | biome: human-associated habitat; material: feces | host: Homo sapiens | place: Peru | collected 2012
ATTGCCTTAGTAGGACCGAGTGGTTCTGGTAAGACTACACTTTGTTCATTGTTATCGCGTTTTTATGATGTCACAAGTGGTTCAATCTCCATTGATGGCCAAAATATTAAAGATGTAACATTAAAGTCATTACGTTCTAATATTGGTTTAGTACAACAAGATGTATATTTGTTTACAGGAACAATTGAACAAAATATCGCATATGGTAGACCCAACGCGAGTCATGAGGATATTGTAGAAGCGGCTAAAAAAGCGAACATCCATGATTTTATTATGTCCTTACCAGAAGGGTATGACACGTTTTGTGGAGAAAGAGGTACGCGTCTATCAGGTGGACAAAAACAGCGTATTTCAATTGCGCGTGTATTCTTAAAAAATCCTAAAATTTTGATTTTGGATGAGGCTACGAGTGCCTTGGATAATGAGAGTGAGCGAATCATTCAAAAGAGTTTAGAAGATTTAAGTAAGAATCGTACTTGTATTACGATTGCCCATCGTTTATCTACGATTCGTAATGCAGATGAGATTGTCGTCATCGATGCGACGGGTATGCATGAGCGTGGTACGCATGATGAATTGATGAAATTGAATGGTACTTATGCGAAATATTATAAGCTTCAATTTGAGGGGTTAAATTAGCAGGCATGCAAATGTCTGCTTTTCTTGTATCTTTGAAAAAAAAGTGTTAAAATTTTATCTGTAAATGAAAGCGTTTTTCGCTTGTTTTAGGAGGAATTTATCATGTTAAAAGGGATAGCGGCAAGTGCTGGTGTATCTGTAGCTAAAGTCTACAAATTAGAAACACCAAAAGTTGTTATTGAAAAAAAAGCAGGAGTAGCTGAAGAAGAAGTAAAAAAATTCGAGGATGCTCTAGAAAAAACTAAAAAAGATATCGAAGGAGTAAAAGAAAGAGCAGCTAAACGTTTAAGCGATGAAGAATTAGCTGTATTCGATGCTCACTTGATGATGGCTGGTGACCCTGAATTAGCTGGTCAAATTAAAGCTATGATCGAAAATGATGGTGTAAATGCTGAATATGCAACTGAACAAGTAGCTAACCAAATGGTTGAAATGTTCGAAAGCATGGATAATGATTATTTCCGTGAAAGAGCAGCTGACATTAAAGACGTTACTTTCCGTTTAAAATGTAACTTATTAGGATTAACAATTCCTGATTTAACAAGTATTGCTGAAGATTCAATTATCGTTGCTCACGATTTGACTCCAAGTGATACAGCTCAGTTAAATGAATTTGTTAAAGGTTTCGCTACTGAAATCGGTGGTAAAACATCTCACTCAGCTATCATGGCTAACTCATTGGAAATCCCTGCAGTTGTAGGATGCCCAGGTGTATGTGATGCATGTAAAACTGGTGATACTTTGGCATTAGATGCATTAGATGGTGTTGTTGAAATCAATCCGGATGCAGAAACAGTTGCTAAATATGAAGCTAAGGCTGAAGCGTTCTTAAAAGAAAAAGAAGAATTAAAAGTATTGAAAAATGAAAAATCAGTTACTACTGATGGACACGAAGTAGAACTTGCTGGTAACATCGGTGGATTCAAAGATGTTGAAGGTGTATTAACTAACGGTGGTGAAGGTGTCGGATTATTCCGTACAGAATTCTTATACATGGATTCAGATCACTTCCCAACAGAAGACGAACAATTTGAAGCATACAAACAAGTATTAGAAGGTATGCAAGGTAAAAAAGTTGTTGTACGTACATTAGACATTGGTGGAGATAAACACTTATCTTACTATGAGTTCCCTCAAGAAATGAACCCATTCTTAGGATATCGTGCAATTCGTCTTTGCTTAAAAGAAACAGATATCTTCAAAACTCAATTACGTGCATTATGCCGTGCATCCGTATATGGAAGACTTTGCATCATGTTCCCAATGATTGCTACAGTTAAAGAATTCTGTGATGCGAAGGCAATCTTTGAAGAAGTTAAGGCTGAATTAGTTGCTGAAGGTGTTGCAGTTAGTGACAGTATTGAAGTTGGTATGATGGTTGAAATTCCAGCTGCTGCAGTTCTTGCTGATCAATTTGCTAAATATGCAGACTTCTTCTCAATTGGTACAAATGACTTGATCCAATACTCAATGGCTGCTGACCGTATGTCTGAACACGTTTCTTACTTGTATCAACCATACAACCCAAGTGTATTACGTTTAGTTGCTAACACAATCAAAGGCGCTCACGAACATGGTAAATGGGTTGGAATGTGTGGAGCCATGGCTGGTGAACCACATGCAGTTCCTATCTTGTTAGGTTTAGGTCTTGACGAATTCTCAATGAGTGCTACTCAAATCTTAAAGGCTCGTAAGGTTGTTAAATCTTTAAGCTATGAAGAAATGCAAGGATTAGCTCAAGAATGCTTAAATAAAGACACTGCTGATGAAGTTTTAGAAACAGTTAAAACTAAATTAGGTGAATAATTGATTCGGGGTTCAAATGAACCCCTTTTATTTTGTAGGGGGAATATATGAAGCTTATATGGAAATATTTAATGAAATATAAGAAATGGTTCTTGTTGGATTTTATAAGTGTATTTGGGTTTGCCCTTGTAGAACTTGGAATTCCAACCATCATTTCAGATATGATCGATCATGGTATCGAAACACAAGATACAGCCTATCTATATAGTCGTTTTGGTTTAATGGCCTTGATCAGTGTCATTGGTGTAAGTGGAGTTGTATTACTTGGGTATTGTTGCTCAAAAATATCGACAAATATTACGCGTGATATTCGTAATGACGTTTTTGAACATGCACAAGCATTCTCGGCTGCTGAAATGGAAAAGTTTGGTGTATCCAGTATGATTACACGTACAAATAATGATGCCTATCAAATTATGTTATTTTTAAATGTGATTTTAAAATCTGCATTATTAACACCGGTTATGATGTGTGTTTCGGTCATGTTGATATTAAAAATATCTTTACAACTTTCTTATGTAGTTTTAGCTACGATTCCAGTTGTTATTATAGGTGTAATCATTGTTGCTAAGGTAAGCGAACCATTGAGTGAAAATCAACAAAAGTCGATTGACCACATTAATCAAATATTGCGTGAAAATATTACTGGAATTCGTGTTATTCGCTCTTTTAATAAACAAGATTATGAAAAGAAGCGTTTTTCTAATGAAAATGATTTCTATCGTGATCAGAGTGCAAAACTATTTAAATTGATGTCTTGTACGGAACCATCTTTTTTCTTTTTGATGAATATTGCAACGGTGATCGTATATTATTTAAGTTGTACTTTACTAAATACGGATGCGATTACATTAGGAAATGTAGTGGCTTTTGTCGAATACTTATTCCACGTTATGATGTCTGTACTGATTTTCTGTATGGTATTTATGATGTATCCTAGAGCGAATGTATCAGCTAAACGTATTATGGAAGTGTTAGATACAAAGCCGAGTATTGTTAATGAAAATGATTGTGTTTCATTAGATTCAATTCAAACACTAAGCTTTAAGGATGTAAGCTTCTCTTATCCAAATGGAGAAGAAGCCGTATTAAAGGATATTGATTTTACATGTCATAAAGGACAAAAGATTGCCGTGATTGGAAGTACAGGATCGGGTAAGAGTACATTAGTAAAATTAATGAATCGTTTTTATGACGTAAGTCGAGGTTCAATTGAAATCAATGGTGTTGATATTCGTAAATATGATTTAGAGAGCTTACATGCACAAATTGGATATGTTGCACAAAAAGCACATATGTTTAAGGGAAGTATTCAATCGAATATTTGTTTTGGAAAACCTGATGCAAGTGAAGAAGAAATGGTTCATGCCGCAACGATTGCGCAAGCAAGTGACTTTATTTTGAAAAGAGAACATGGGTATGAAGATGAAATTGCGGAAGATGGAACGAATATTTCGGGTGGACAGAAACAAAGGTTATCCATTGCGCGTGTCATCTTAAAAAAGCCGTCGCTCTATATTTATGACGATAGCTTTAGTGCATTAGATTTTAAAACGGATGCAACATTAAGAAAGGCATTGAAACCTGAAGTAAAAAATGCGATTTTCTTTGTGGTTGCCCAAAGAATATCTACAATCATGGATTCAGATATGATTATTGTTTTGGATGAAGGTCAGATTATTGGAATGGGAACGCATGCAGAATTATTGAAGGATTGTAGTGTGTATCAAGAGATTGCTCATTCACAATTAACACAAAAGGAGTTGGATGATTATGAAAGAAACTAAGAAAATGAAGTTTACTGAATGTCTATCTCATCTGTTTGTGTTTATTAAACCATATCGTTTTAAGTTGTTGTTTGGAATTTTAATGGTTATTACAGCCCAAGTGACTTTCGCCTTAAATCCAACTGTTGAAGGTATGATCACAACGCAATTAGCTAAAGATATATCGGCTCATCAACCTATTCAGGTAGATAAAGTTGTACATATATTATGTATCTTATTTTCTATCTATATTGTGAAGACAATATCGCAATTTTTAATGGCCATCTTTATGACGGATGCGATTCAAAAAACAATGTTTGATGTGCGTAATGCGATTGAAGATAAAATTCATCATTTACCTGTATCTTATTTTGACAAGGAAAAGACTGGTGAATTGTTATCGCGTATCACAAATGATGTGGATACATTATCGAATGCTTTGCAGCAAACTTTATCACGTGTGATTTCAGCTGTATGTACATTTACTTTTGTATTATTTATGATGTTTAGAATCAATGTACTTATGACATGCATTATTTTAGTGGCATTACCTGTTATTGCGCTTTTATCAAAATTTGTAGTTAAGAAATCACAACCTCTATTTGATGATCAACAAAATACATTAGCCGATTTGAATGGTACCATCAATGAATTGTATGATGGATATAGTGAGATTCTTTCTTATAATCAACAAGAACATGCTTTAGAAAGATTTCAAAAAGATAATGAAAGAATGCGTGTATCAAGTTTTAAGGCGCAGTTTGTATCAAGCTTGATCAATCCATTATGTTCTTTGATTACCTATTTAAGTATTGGTTGTGCAAGCCTTGTTGGATGTCTTCAAGTATTAAATGGAACTATCGCATTAGGGCAACTACAAGCCTTTATTCGTTATATCTGGCAAATCAATGATCCGATTTCTCAAATATCTCAGCTATCAAGTGCTGTACAATCTGCCTTTAGTGCCATGTCTCGTTTATTTACTTTCTTGAATCAACCAATTGAAGAGGATGTTGTATCTAAATGTCAAATCGATGAAGTACATTCTATTGAATTTGATCATGTACAATTTGGATATGATGATAATCTATTAATGAAGGATGTAAATATTGATGTACATCAAGGTCAAACCATCGCAATCGTAGGTCCTACAGGAGCAGGTAAGACAACATTGACAAACTTATTGTTGCGTTTCTATGACGTAAAGGGTGGAAGTATTAAAATCAATGGTATCGATATTCGAGAATTGTCGTATCATGATTTAAGAAAACTTTTTGCGTTAGTTCTACAAGACACATGGTTATTTGAGGGTAGTATTGAACAAAATATTGCGTATGGAAATGAAAAAGCGTTAAAGAATGAAATTGTGGAAGCCGCAAAACAAGCTAATGTTCATCACTTTATACGTACTTTAACGGATGGCTATGATACTTTGATCAATGAAGAGGGAAGTAATGTGAGTCAAGGTGAAAAACAATTATTGACGATTGCACGTGCTCTATTAAAGAATCCGGAAGTCTTGATTCTAGATGAAGCTACTAGTAGTGTAGATACAAGACTTGAAAGACGTCTTCAAAGTGCAATGGATCGAGTTATGGAAAATCGTACTTGTTTTGTGATTGCACACCGTTTATCTACAATTATCAACGCAGACAAGATATTAGTGCTTGAACATGGAGATATTGTTGAACAAGGTACGCATGAAGAATTATTGAATATGAATGGAGTATACGCAAGATTGTATAATGCCCAATTCGCAAAGTAAAAGTCTGATTTAATTCAGACTTTTTTTGATGCCTTTGGCAATGGCCGTGGCAACATTGTTTGTATAGTTTTTAAGATAGTACAAATCGGAATCATCCGATATAAAGCCTGCTTCAATTAATATGGCATCGACTTCGTTGTTGGCAACTACATACAATGGGGTTTCATTAGTATCTAATAAACCTCGATTGGTTGAATAATCTAATTGATCAAGTTGCTTAAGAATGGAGTTGGACAATTTCACAGCATTTTTGTTGTTGAAATCACAATAAATTTCATATCCATTGGCTTCATATTCACTTGAATTTAAATGTATCGATACAAAGAGATCGGCATTCCTTTTTTTGGCTAAATCACAACGCGTTTGTAAATTTTCTTTATTATCATATGACCATGATACAGAGTCACTTGTACGTGTATATACAACTTTGTAGCCATAGGACTTGAGTTGTTTTCCAATAAGTAAAGCGATATCTAAATTGATGTCTTTTTCATAATCGCCATAGTTACTTACAGCCCCTACATCATATCCTCCATGACCAGCATCAATCATAATAGTTTCTTTCGTACTTTTGGCAGAAACGTTTATATTTGTTTCATTGAGTAAAGGTGCATCCTATACAAAAAATCAATAAGAGTGACATTAATAATTTTTTCATGGACTTATTAAAACATAGATTTCTTAAACATCTCTTTAAATTTATTGTCCCTTAAAATTAAGTTAAAACTGTACGTTTTAAAGAATACAGCAAAATGATAATATAGGGACAAGTTTTAAAAAGGAGAAATGATTATGACAAATGAAACGACAACAAGAATCGCAAAAACAGCTTTAATGATCGCATTGATCTTTGTATGTACATTTACAATTAAGCTTCCAAATCCAGCAACTGGAGGATATACACATATGGGAGATTGTATGGCATTTCTTGCGGTGCTAGTTTTAGGTAAAAAAGACGGAGCTTTAGCTGCAGGCTTAGGAGCCGCATTAAGTGATTTATTAACAGGAGCCATGATTTGGGTACTTCCTACATTTATTTTCAAATTCATCATGGGATATATCATGGGTGTTGTACTTGAAAAGGGAAATAACGAAAAACTTGATTGGATTGTTGGAGCTAGTCTTGGTGGCTTGTTTCAATGTTTCGCATATACATTATTTAAGATTCCTTTATTTACGGCAGCAGTCGCATTTGCGTCTGTACCTAGACTTTTAGCTCAAACGATTATGGGACTTGTTATTTATGCGATTGTTGCCAATATCTTAGCTAAATCTAAAGTATTATCTTTACAAGGAGCTGTCGCATGAAAAAAATCGATGCACATGCACATTTAGGCTATATTGGCGGATGGGCCAATGTAAAAATGGATGCTGACGAATTGATTTCATTAATGGACACATATGAAATTGAAACGACAATGATTTGTGTTTTGGATAATGAAGTAGCTTATAAGGCTATGCAGAAATATCCAGGACGTATTGAAGGGTGTGTCTATGTAAATCCTTTAGAGCCAGATTGTTTAGATTTGATTGATAAATACGTAAAACTTGGTTTTAAAGCCATTAAGCTACAGCCATTACGTCATGCCTATTGTGCGGATAGTGAAATTGTGGATCCTATATTAGATAAGGCCGAAGAATATGGTATTCCTGTTTGTATACATTCAGGCCATCCTCCTTACTCACTTCCTTGGCAAATTGGATTGCTTGCGGAAAGACATCCCAACTGTAAAGTATTAATGATTCATATGGGTCATGGTCATGGTGTTTATATTGATGCAGCATTAAAAATGGGTAGACGATATCCAAATATTTACTTGGAAATGTCGGGTATGCCTATGCATACAAAAATTAAAGAAGCGTATGATACGGTTGGCCATGATCGAATTCTGTTTGGTACGGATGGTCCTTTCCATCATCCTACAGTTGAGATGCAAAAAGTATTAATGTGTGGCGTTGATGAACAGGGCTTAGAAGATATTTTCTATAATAACGCAAAGAAATTTTTTTGTATAGACAAAACTAGTAACGGGTAAAGCTTAACGGCTTTCCCTTTTTTTTCGTTTCTTTTATGAAACTTAGGCGTGCTCTTTTATCTGCTTTTCGCATTGAATGGTTTTCTTATGTGAAACTATAATGTGCATTTAGAAATCCAATCCGATAAAAGTGCTCAAAATCGTTAAACTAAGACTGGGTAACTCAGTTTAAAACCAGTCTGAAATATTCATAATAAGACATAAAAAAACAGGATCTGTTAATAGTATTATATTTTTGGTCACTATATCCAACATCTTGTTTATACCAAACTTTTAGTGGAAAAATTCCTTCATCTGTTTCTGTATATTTATGTTTGTAATATACACCCCATTTAGGATTATCAACAGTACCTTCATTATAATACCAGTCTTGGCCATCATAGCGTTTATCTTGTTCATCATTTTCATCATATTGACCTATATTATAATAGTTACCGTTTGCATCTTGATTTGGCTGATATTGAATACTTCCAATACTTGTTCCCGAAATTAATCTATTATTTCCGTCTTCAGTTTGACCCCGAACTATATAATCGGAGCCTTTATAAACGATCAAGCTGAAGAAATGTTTTTTGGCTCGTAAATCAAATGGCAAAAAGTGAAGGTGTGAATGAACAACTTAAAGTGTCAAATGCAATGCTGTGGGTACAAAAAATGAATAATATTCGCAACAAAGCATCTGAAATTATAAATGCAGAAGTTATATTTCCCGACTGAAAGCACAAGCTGCTTGCAGAAATGCAGGCGACTTGATACATAAGTTTGCTTCTTGACAAAATACGCATATCCGAATTAAATATAATTGTAAGATTATTCGGTTATGCGTACTTTTTGGAAGATAGAAATGAATTACATATCAGTCAGAGAAACGGCGCAAAAATGGAAATCTCTGAACGGCGTGTTCAAAAACTATGTGAAGAAAGCAGAATAGACGGAATATAAAAATTCGGGAGTTCTTGGAAATAAGGCAGGTGAAATGTTATGTATAACCCGCAGCTTGAAACATTTATAAGAGTAGCGGACGCAGGTAGCTTTAACAAAGCGGCGGAGGAATCCTTTATTACACCTACAGCTGTTATCAAACAAATCAATTTGCTGGAGGATTCGTTGGGCGTTAAACTATTTGATCGGACACACAGAGGGCTACACTTAACAAAGGCCGGACACTCTCTATATCAGGATTCAAAATACATTATACAATATTGTAGAGATTCCATTACAAGAGCCAAAAATGCAATGCAGGAAGATAGCAATATTATTCGTATCGGTTCATCGCCCATCACCCCTGCACAGCTTCTTATGGAACTTTGGTCGAGAGTTCAAGCCTTGCACCCAAATATCAAATTTCAAATTGTACCCTTTGAGAACACCCCCGAAAACGCACGGGAGATTTTAGCCAATTTAGGCAAAAACATTGATATAGTCGGCGGTATCTTCGATGATACAATGTTGGATGTTCGTGCTTGTGCGGGCTTGGAATTGATTAGAGGTCCGTTTTATTGTGCTGTTTCTATTCACCACCGATTGGCAACTAAAGATAAATTGCAACTTTCTGACCTCTACGGCGAAAATCTGCTGCTTATGCACCGTGGCTGGAGCCGCTATGTCGATCAGCTCCGAGACGACCTTTGGCAGAATCACCCACAAATAAATATTGTGGATTTTGACTTTTACGGAATGGATATATTTAATCGTTGTGAGAATTCAAATGATGTATTGCTGGCTATTCCCGGATGGGCAAATGTTCACCCTCTACTGAAAGTAATACCTGTGGAGTGGAACCATTGTATTCCCTATGGAATCCTGCATTCTCCCACTCCAACGCCTATCGTACAGCAGTTTTTGGATGCTGCCGAAAAGGTGAGCAAGGAATTGTACCACTAAACAGATTGTTATAACCTTTGGGTATAAACTGATGAACGAAACGAGACTTCTTATGAGGCCTCGTTTTTTTTATAATGCATTCAGAAAGGTAGATGACGATTTTGAGAGCAAATGTTTTTGTTGCGGCACTGATTTGCATAGCCGTTTTCTTGGCAGGGTGCAGCGCAAATATGAACAGCACTGAATCGGACACAGATTTCAAAGGAGTAGAAACTATTGTGCAAACAAATCAAAATGATACAGAACAATATACGCAAGATACGGAAATCTCCGATGTGATTAATAACACTGCCTTTGGCGATTACGGCAGGCTGATATTCCCTGTGAACAGCAGCTATTACAGCGGCGATACATTAGGCGAACTGGGGTTCACTTGGTACAACAATATTGACCCCAACAAAACGGTAGAGATTACAAACTATATGAAAAGACATGCTGAAAACGGCGATGTAATCTTTTACTATATTTATACCGATGAAGAAAAAGCGGCTGATCCCGCAAAAGAAGATACAGGCTTGTTCTTCTTCAAAGGAAATCCCGGTGAACGGTTTGCGGTATGCAACGCAGGCGGTGGATTTGCCTATGTAGGTGCAATGCACGACAGCTTTCCCCACGCTTTGGAATTATCCAAAATGGGCTACAACGCCTTTGCCTTGATCTACCGTCCCGACGCACAAACCGCATGCGAGGATTTAGCAAGAGCAATCAGCTTTATTTTTGAAAATGCCGACGAATTAGAAGTAAACACCGATTGCTATTCCCTTTGGGGCGGCTCGGCAGGAGGAAGAATGGCGGCTTGGCTTGGCTCTTACGGCACAACTGCGTTCGAGGAAAAAGATTTATCGCAGGCCGGGGCTGTGATTATGCAGTACACAGGTCATAACGAATACAGCGAAAGCAATCCGCCGACTTACGCTTGTGTGGGCGAAAATGACGGTATTGCAAACTGGCGTACAATGGAGGCTCGGCTGAATCGCTTAAACGAGCTTGGAATCCCAACAGAGTTTCATCATTACGAGGGACTTCGCCACGGCTTCGGTCTTGGAACGGGAACGGTTGCGGAGGGTTGGATAAACGACGCTGTGAATTTTTGGGAAAATCAAATGCAATGATTAGCTCAAATTATCAATAAATCAGAGAAAGGACTATGACAATGAATAACTTTATTTTTGAAAATTCTACAAAGGTGTTTTTTGGAAAAGGCTGTGTAAAGGAATACCTTTGCTGCCTGACGAAAGACTACGGCGATACCGTTATGCTATGTTATGGCGGCGGCTCAATCAAGAAAAACGGTATCTATGACGAGGTAACAAACATCTTGGATGCCGCAGGAAAAAACGTTGTGGAGTTTAGCGGTATTATGGCGAATCCCACCTATGCGAAGGTATTGGAGGGTGCGAAACTGGCAAAGAAAAATGATGTCAGTCTGCTTTTGGGAATTGGCGGCGGTTCGGTTATGGACTGCTGCAAGGCAATTTCGATTGCCGTTCGTTATGACGGCGATGTATGGGAAGATTTCTGGAAAAGACCGGGTGTTTTTGACTTCGAGCCGTTACCTCTAGGCGTGATTGTTACTGTGGCAGGTACGGGTAGCGAGTGCAACGGCGGCGCAGTTATTACCAATGAGGAATTGAAAATCAAGACGGGCAGAGATTATCCGCAATGCAACCCCAAATTTGCCTTGCTTGACCCCACCTATACTTACAGCGTTCCTAAAAAGCAAATGGTTTCCGGCGGCTTTGATATTCTGTCTCACATTATGGAGATTTATTTCAGCGAGCCGAATGAGGACAATGTATCGGACGATATTTCCGAGGCGCTTATGCGAAGTGTAATCCACAACCTGCGTGCTGCTATTCAGAATCCGCAGGACTACACCGCACGAAGCAATTTGATGTGGACGGCGACAATGGCGGAAAACCGTATTATCAAACTGGGCAAGCGAATGGATTTTGAGTGCCACCAAATGGAACACCAACTCGGCGCATACACAAACTGCAACCACGGCGAGGGGCTTGCCGTTCTGCACCCCGTTTATTACCGCCATATTTACAAATACGGCTTGCCAAAATTCAAACGGTTTGCAACTGAGATTATGGGAGTTTCGGCAGATGCCAAAACGGACGAAGAAATCGCCCTTGCAGGTATTGAGGCTTTGGAAGATTTCATTGTCGAAATCGGACTGCCTGTATCTTTGCAGGACTTGGGCGTGAATGAAAATACCGACTTGAAAGAAATCGCAGATTCCTGTGTCCTTATGCCTGGCAGTTACAAAAAAATGACCCACGAAGAAATCCTTGCAATCTTTAAAGAATGTTATTAAAAAAACAGAAAGGAAGAACGATGAAAAAGATTATTTCGCTTTTTATGGCACTTGGTATGGTGCTGTCACTAGCTGCCTGTTCGACAAATCAATCCCCCAGCGAATCAACACTTGAAGCACAGCAGCCTACCGATGAAGCAGGAAAAACATTGGTTGTCTACTACTCCGCAACCGGCAATACCGAGAATGTGGCGAATTACATTGCCACCGCAACAGACGGCGATTTATTTGAGTTAGAGCCTATCGAGCCGTACAGCGACGCTGACCTTAACTGGACGGACGATAACAGCCGTGTTGTGCGTGAACACGATAACCCCGATGAATGTGATATTGCCCTTGTAAAAAGCACCGTAGAAAATTGGGACGAATACGACACGATTTTTATCGGCTACCCGATTTGGTGGGGGATTGCTGCTTGGCCCGTTGACGGATTTATCGAAGCAAACGATTTTACAGGAAAGACCGTAATTCCCTTTGCCACATCTTCAAGTTCTGGACTTGGCAAAAGCGGCAAACTGCTTGCCCAAAAGGCAGGCACGGGCGATTGGCAGGAAGGCAGGCGTTTCCGCTCCGGCGTCAGCGAAAGCGATGTAACGGCTTGGGTGGAAAGCCTTGAAGGATAACGCTATGAAAAAATGTATTGTGATTGCTACAATGTTGAATGTTGTATCGCTCGTTTTATCGGCGTGTAGTTCGTCCATTCCTAAGACCTCTGATAAAAACAATGACATACAAAGCGAACACAGCAGTATACCACTTGAAACAGATGAAACTGCAAACCGATTTCCTGATAAACTTGTCCCAATTCCCGACAATTACCTGACCGAGGCGAAACAGCAGGGCACTTTGCAAGACCTTTATTACAATACTTACGAATCTTTTTTCTACGACGAAAAGAGCCAAAAGCTCCAAAAGCATGCTGTCGTATATCTGCCCTATGGCTATAACGAAAGCAAGAAATATCCCGTGTTCTACCTTATGCACGGTGGTTGGAGCAACGAATATACCTATCTTGGCAGCTCAGATGAACCGCATGGAATGAAACATATTCTCGACCACGGGATTGTGAACGGCGAAATTCAGCCGATGATTGTTGTTTGTCCTACCTATATCAACACAAGCCCGGAGGACAGTGGAGATTACAGCCTTGCTTTGAGGCTGACCGACAATTATCACAATGAGCTGATAAATGATCTTATTCCAGCGGTGGAAGGCAAATACAGTACCTATACCGAGAACACCACCCCCAAAGCGATTGCCGCTTCGGGTACGAATGATTTCGCCTATTCGGGATTTAAGAATGGAATTGACGCTATGAGAGAAAGCGACAGCGGACTTTTCTGTTTTGCCGATAATGAAGCAGAGGGTAATCTCTATTACCTTGAATCTGACGGCGATCATTCCGGCGAATACGCCATGCTCTACTTTTACAATGGATTGTGCTGGATATGGAGGTGATGAAAATGAGGTGCAGGCGAACAGTTAAAATTATCATTGATATTGCAATCTATCTGATTTTTGTCGCTCTTATGCAGGAGCATTTATGGTCGGACGGATTATACGAATGGCTCGGTATCACGCTGTTTGCCTTGTTTATCGCCCATACCATCTTGAATTTTGGTTGGTATCAATCCCTTTTCAAAGGAAAATACACTCCGCCAAGACAATTATTCCGTTTTTTACCCATAATGGCAGTTCGTCCGGAGCAAGCAGCATTTCTACCGTAGCCAAGCTTTGCTCGGATTCCACCGTACTGATTGATGACTATTTTACCTATTCGGGCAACAATGTAGACAAAGCCGAAAGCGATGTTGACGAATGGCTGAGCGAGCTCGGCTACAAAAACTAAACAAGGAGAATTTGAACAATGAAAAATATACTTATCTTATCCGGCAGTCCCCGTAAAGGCGGCAACTCCGATTTGCTCTGCGATGAGTTTATGCGCGGAGCAAAGGAAAGTGGCAACAATGTAACCAAAATCAATGTTGCAAGCAAAAAGATAGCGCCCTGTCACGCCTGCTATTACTGCGGTGAACACGGCGGCGAGTGCGTCTATAAAGACGATATGGCTGAAATCCTGCAAGCGATGATTGACGCCGATGTGCTTGTGCTTGCAAGCCCCGTTTATTTCTATTCCATTGACGCACAGTTAAAGGCGGTGATTGACCGAACAGTTGCACGCTGGCTGGAGGTTAAGGATAAAGAGTTTTACTACATTATGACCGCCGCCGATGAAGATAAATCGTCTATGGAA
>OIYV01000986.1_pt1 | contig 14463 bp, 35 predicted proteins | sample 1588251 | NCBI WGS metagenome assembly OIYV01 (sample SAMN03283282) | human gut metagenome | biome: human-associated habitat; material: feces | host: Homo sapiens | place: Peru | collected 2012
GGATTTCCTCGCGGTCTCCCGCCTGTTTAAGGATTTGCTTCAGGTGCGCCCGCTGCTCGATCTTGGCCTCTATGTCCACCTCAAGCCGCCCGTACTCCCGCAGCCGTTCCTTGTTTGTCATCGGAAGTCCTCCCAGCTCGTGAGGTACTGCTCGATCACCCGCGCCGCCTGCTCCCAGCCGTTGCACCGCATCACCAGATTGCCGCACCGGCGCAGGCCGTCCGCCCATTCCTTCTGCTCGGCGGTCAGCCTGCCCCCGCGTATGCGCTTCATCTCAATGTATAGTGCACTGTAGTTTCCCCTGGCCACCGGCAAACAGACGTCCGGCACGCCCGGCTTCAGCCCTTCTCGGCGCATCTGCGCCCCGCGCTGAAAGCTCCGCTTGCCCTCGTTGGGTATGTGGTACATCCACCGCAGCTCAGGGTACTTCGCCCGGTTGTACTCTGCCCACGTAAATAGCGTCTGCTGCTCCGCGCTCTCAGTCGGCACCGGCGGCTCCATGATCGGCCTGTCCTGCTCGCTCTTTTTTCCGCTCATTCTTTTCTCCTTCCTTTTCCTTGCGTATCATCTTTGCGTAGATGTACGCGCCCTCCACATAGTCGCTCGTGCGCACAGTCGGCTCCTCGCACAGTCGATAGCCCGGGTACAGGCTCTCAAAGATGTCCTTCGCGTTCGCGCGCACGTCGGTTGCAAGGCGCTGCACGCGCCTCTTTGAAATCTTGTGGTCTGCCACAGTTGGTTCGGGCTTCTTCAGGTTTTTGCTTCCTGCGTATCGGTGCTGGTTCTTGCGCGCGCCCTTTTCGGTTACAAGCGTCTCGCCCTTCTCCTGCTTCATGAGGTACTGCGCCACGGCGGACAGGCCGCTGTTTTTGTCTGGCTGCAGCCGGTCGCATCTCACGCGCCCGCTGGCAAACGGCATGTCCTGCCAGAGCCGCTCGATCTCGTCCCGCGTCAGGGTGATCTCGTTCCCTGCGCCGTCCTGTCCCACCTCGCGCGTGATCAGCATGTGATGGTGATACCTCGCCCGGTCATACGCCGGGTCCGGATGCCTGGTATAGGTTTCCTCGGTCACATACAGGTACTTGAGCTTCTTCACCTCCCCGCCCTTGCGTTTGACCAGTGCCCGCAGCGCGCGGATGAACTTGCGCACATTGCGCTGCGCCTCCGCCTCGTCCTGCGGCTCGTCCCTGTAGTAGTCCTCGTCCAGTCTCCGGTTCCCCTTCGGGCTTTCCGTGTACGTCGCGGTAAAATAATAGTCGTCGCGGCCGAAGTTGGCATGCACGATCTGCTCAAAACGCATCCTGCGGTTGCGCACGTTCACCCATCTGACGGCTTCAGCGTTCCTGGGCGCGTTCTTCGCCTGCTCCGCCTGCGCGCGGGTGTTCCAGATGGGGAAGCTCGCAATGTACAGCAGCTCTCCCGCCTTTACCGTCTTCACTCTCTGGTTGCCCACTCCCTTCATCAGCAGTTCTTCGCGATTTTCTTTATCGTACAGAAATGCATACTTTTCCGCGCTACAGGTAAACATATCGGCTGTGCTCCCCCTGTCCGTCTTTTAATACCCCATACGAGGACGGCAGGCAGGCCGCGCCTGCCGTTCTCGCTCTGTCTTTTCGTTATCCGTTCAGCACTTCTTGCCGCCGTGCTTGTACGGCCTGTCATGGTTGTACTCGTGCTTGCGCAGCAGGATGCTCTCGATGTCGATTGCCTCGTGCGCGCAGTAGTCCAGGATTCGGATGATCGCGTCCGCCAGCTCGACCGGAATGCCCTCCGGCTTGCCGCCCTCGCCGAAGTACACCTCGTCCGGCCTGCGCCCGCTGCGGTACTCCTCCAGCGCCTCCGACACCTCCGAGTGGATCAGCGCCACAATCTCTGGAAACTTCCTGTCCTCGTCCCACCAGCCGTGTTCAACCGCGTTCTCATGGATGTTCTTTGCCAGATCATTCAGCTTCATTTTTGTTTTCCTCCTTCTGATTTGCCCGTTCAATCGCTCGCCTTACGGCGATTTCCGCTCTTCTGTGCTCCGCTTCCGCTCTCGCCTCCGCCGCCTCCGCGCGCCTGCGCAGCTCTTCGTCGGTCTCAAAGTCGCCCAGCGCCCAGCGCATGTTATCCTCAATGAGGCTCTGCACCCCGCCGTTCTCCGGTGTGACAACCGCGCAGCAGAACATGTCCTCGTACAGCGCCACCTGCGGCCCGCGCCGGGCGAAGCCCAGCCCTTCCTTGCCGTCCGCCGGGTGAATGCAGCTCTGCCGCGCCCAGACGACCTTTCCCGTCTCCTCGTCCTTCAGGCTGGTTACCGTGTCCTGCGCGTAGCACACGCTCACGCCCGGTATCAGGTCGCGCTCCTCCGCTCGCCTGTCCATGCCGATAAACGGCGCGAGCGTCTGCAAACAGTAGTCGATGGTCTCGTTTTTTCCCTCGCTGCCCACGCGGATTTTCTCGCGCTTGTCCTTCTGAACGTCCAGCGCGGCCAGCAGGTTTTCGTCGCTCAGTCTCAGGCTCTCGTCTGCCAGATAGGCGTTTTGTCCGTCCGTAATCCACTGCCGGTCGCTCGCGTCCTGCAGGATACCCGCGTACCCGGTCTTGAGCACGCGCTTTGCAATCTCCTTCGCCTTCATGTCTTTCCCTCCTGTTTGTGCAGTTGTTCTTGCAGTTCGCGGATGATTCGCTGCGCTTCCCGGTTCAGATGTCTCGCGCACCCAAACCCGAACCCGATTGCGCAGTCCCTGCATTGCTTGTCCTCGCATGCCCGCAGGCTCTCCACGACCCCCCGCGCGTCAAGCGCTCTGTGCTCGCTCATTTCAGGTGTACCTGGATGCATCCTGCACACGGCGCGTCAATGTGGTCGATCTCCCGTGCAAGGATATACTGCTTGATCACTCTGTTCATCTTACCGGCACACATTGCATACTCGCAGTTCTCTTCCACTATGACCTTCACCTTATAGTCATCCCACATGACTTGCAGCAGCTCATTCAGCGTCATTTTTCTTTTCCTCCTTTATTGCATCCCGCAGCTTCTCAACGTCCTCCACGTCCACGGTCAGTTTACCGTCCGAATCCAGCGCAACAAGACCTCTCTCCGCGAGCATTTGCACCGTCCTGAGCACCTCCGCGCGCTCCCGGCTTTCCTCGCGCCCCGCGCAGTGCCCGAGGATATACGCGACAAAGCCCATTATCAGCAGCACCGCCAGAAACCAGATTAGGTGAATCGTAATCGTCATTTGTCATCCTCCCCGTCCATCCTCGTGCCGCACTCGCGGCAGTACTTGTCCTCTGGCTTCTCAAGCGACGCCCTCCGGCTGATCAGATCACCCATTTCCATGCTTCATCTCTCCTTTCAGAGCCTTCCGGCGTTTTTATCCCTATGACCTGGCTGATCCAGTTGCCCTCCTGTATGTCTACGAGCACGGTATCCGCGCGCCACACGCTCCACCACGCCCTCTTCAGCTGCTTCATGCGCTTTTTGCCGCGCCCCTGCACCTTTGGCTTTCTCAGCCACTCGCGCCCGCGCAGAAATCCCGGCTCAGCCATCGTCCTTCGCCTCCCCGTCCATCCTCACCCCGCAGTTGGGGCAGTATCGCGCCATAATGCTCGGCCCATATTGCAAGCCACACTCCGGCAATACGGTAAACGCCTTGATCGGTTTCCCGCGACCGCATAGCTCACACTTCCCGTGCCGCACAGGCTCCGCGTCCACGGCGGGAGCCATCACAATATCCGTCCGCGTCACCACGCTCGCCGCCATGATCACATTGTCCACCTCAGCGTATATTGTTTCCGTCTTCTCAAGCAGCGCCTTCCGGCTGATCAGGTCTCCGTCCATGTCATTCTCCCTTCTTCGGCGGCAGCGTCGATTGGCATACCAGCGGATACCTGCCCGGCGGCGCGTCAAGGTTCACCTCTCCGCCGCCGCAAACCGTACAGCCATGCAGAGAGTTCTCGCTCTGCGTCGCGCCCTTATAGCCGTCGTATATCGGCTTGTATCGCTGCATTGCCTTGTCGTAGGCTTCGTTTTCGTCATCACCATTTGGCGATCTCCATCCACAATCGCAGACATACCACATGCTGGCTGTACCTTCAAAATAGCTTTGCCATCTCATCTTCATCTCTTTCCCGCACCCCGGGCACCTCGGCGCTGGCTTAGTACTCATGATAATCCCTCCCTCTGAGGTCGATTGGCACTTCGATCTTGACAAACGGTACCTTCTGCAGCGTCTTTATAACCTCGTCCATTACCTTTTCAAAATTCTCACGTTTCATGCCCTCCGGACAATCCACATCGCAAATTACATGCGTCAGCGTCATCTTATCAATCACCTGATTGCAGTGCAATCGCTTGTAGCGCTCCGGATACTCCGCCAGCTCCCACTCGATGTAGCTCATCTGTTAGCCCTCCTCCCATGGAAATTCCTGCCGGAAGTCCGCACCCATCAAGCTACGCAAGCTGTCCTTCATGAAAAATTTTGTGTACCCAAACTTGCTGTAATAATCAACCAGTTCCGTTATCCATTCTCTTTTAGGGACAATCTTGTTCTTACGGTTTCCGGTCTCAGCGCCGAGAATCACCCACGGCTGAACCATCTGCCGATATGCAGCATGTTTTTCATCTGAAAAAGATTCCAGTATCGGCTCGATGCTGACAAACGTATTGTAACCGGGCGCGAAAAAATCTCTGTCATCCTTGCGCGTTACGGATGTGCCGTACCAGTGCTGCTTTGGCAACTTTCCATTGAGTTTAAGCTCCATGTATCTTTTCGGATTCTTGGTGAGGAATAAATACCGATGCTGGGGTGCCGCCTCGCATGCCTTGAACACCTCTGCAATCCACTCATCCGGCACCCAATCCCCGAAGAGGTCGGCCATGCTGCACACGAAGATGTTGCGCGGTTTTTTCCAGTGTTGGGGCTCGTCCAGCTTGTAGCGGTGGAAGGTGGGCAGGAAATCGAACGGATAAGGCTGAATCTTTCCGGTGCTGATTCCCGTATCTCGCATATATGCGTATGTATCAGTGCAACGCACAGGCTCATGCAGCACTGGGTAATCGGTGAGTATTGGCATCTGTTTTGACCCGAACCGCTCCGCAATCCTTCGCGCATAGCAGTATTCGCAGCCGTGCAAGCAGCCGGTCACGGGGTTCCAGGTCGCGTCTGCCCAATCGATTTTCGTCTTGCTCCCCATAATTAGCCCTCCTCCCACAGATCAAGCATTTCCGTCCATCTCGCGCTGCCCTCTGGCTGCGTGTGTCTGCACCTCACGCAAGGTTCCTCGTCCTCGGCCTTATCCGTGTATTTGCAGTTCTCGCAGCCTTCGTTGATCGGCCTAATCCCCAGCTTCGCGGCGATGTCGGCGGGGATGGGCTGCTCACGACATTCCTTGCAAAGGAGCCCGGCACATCCAAACTTGTCAACATTTGCAAAACTGCACGGCCCCATTTTTTCGCTGGCATCCGGGAACATCTTCTGCTGCCACTCAGTCCACGTCGGGTACCTCGGCGCCGGGTGCTCCGCCGCCCAGGCCCTCAGCCCCTCGATCTGCTCCTCGCAGTTGTCCACCTTCGCAATCCTGCGCACCAGACACACGCCGTTCGCGCTTCGCAGCTTGCCCGCCGGGCACTTGTCGCAGCCCTTGCCGCACTGCGGCTGGCAGTCCTCGCCCTTTACCATCCTCACGGCCATCTCATGCAGCGTCTCAGCCATTGCTATTTCCTCCTCTTTTTTCCGTATTTCCTCGCTTGCTTTCTGCACTTTTCGCACGTGGTGTATTCTCTAAAGCCGTCTTTTGTCTTGTACATTGGTATCTTCCCCTCCGCGTCCCGCATCGGCTCGCCGCACTGCACACACTGATGCGCGGCTTTCCGCTCGTCGTATTTTTTCTTTGTGGCCTTTTTCACTCGTTCCCTGCACTTTGCGCACGAGGTGTATTCCCTGTATCCGTCCTCTGTCTCGCGCGCGGGTATATTCCCCTCCGCGTCCCGCAGCGGACTGCCGCACTGCTTGCACCGATGCAGCGCCTTCCACGTCTTCCGCACACTTTTGACATTTTCCCGCTGTCTCTGCGCGCATTGCTCGCACATTTGCCTGTTCTCTCGCGCGGGCGCTTTGCCGCACCAGATGCATATCCCCTCGGCGTAACGTTTTTCCCTTGCCGTCATTCGTTCTGCGCCTCCTCCCACAGATCAGACATTTCAGTCCATCTCGCGCTGCCCTCTGGCTGCGTGCGTCTGCACCTCACGCAAGGTTCTTCGTCCTCGGCCTTATCCGTGTATTTGCAGTTCTCGCAGCCTTCGTTGATCGGCCTAATCCCCAGCTTCTCCGCGATGTCGGCGGGAATTGGGCGTTCGCGACATTCATCGCATGACGACCTCTTGCATCCACATTCTGTATAACTCAAAAAACTGCACGGATACATGTCATCGCCCGCGCCCGGGAATACGTTTTTTTGCCACTCGCTCCACGTCGGATACCTCAACACCGGGTGCTCCGCCGCCCAGGCCATGATCACCTGCTCGATTTCTGCCGCCTCCTCGTCATCAATATTGCCAATATCAAGATACAGGGTGAACCCGCACCGGACGTTCTTCCGCGATAGCGGGCATTGCTCACAGCTCAGATCTGAGCCGCATATGTAATATTCGCACATCCGCGTTGCTTGCCGTACCACATCCAAAAATTCAGCCATCGTCCCTTGCCTCCTCCCAGTTCTCGCCATCGCACGCCAGGCACATGCACGCCTGGTCGCAGTCCACGCAGAAGTCGACCTCTGTATTGGTGCATCTGTGTGCGCAGATCTCGCACATTTCCTTGTTGTTGTACCACAGGTACAGGATATTTCGACGCTCCCGCTCGAGCTGCTCAATCCGATCAGCCGCGGCTCTCAGCGTTTCGCCAGCGTTGTATCCATAGCTTCCGGACATACCCGCCAGCCGCCGAAGGGCTTGGGTCAGTTTTGTGTCCGTCATCTTCTCCATGCCGTCGCCTCCTTGCGCCGCTCGTACCATCTCCTGCAGTTCTGCTTGTTGCGCTCGCGGCATTCCGCGCATGTCTTTACTCCTGCTTCCGGCGGTCTTTTTCCGCATTTCGTGCACAGGCCATCGGCCGTTCTTTGGGCTATCCGCAGGGCGCTCCGTTTGGCTTCGTAGATCGCGCACGCCTGGCACAGTGTCCTTCCCGGCTGCGCCGGTCTGCCGCAATAGGCGCACAGCCCCGCCTCCTTGAATTGTTTTCGCCGCCCGCGCATGTACTCTGTCGGTGTCATGCCTTTGTACATTGTGCCGCCTCCCTCTGCTTCTCCGCCTGGATCAGCATATCTGCCGCCCGCCGAAGCTGGCCTACCGTCACCTCGCGCTCATCTGGTAGCTTCCGATACTCTTCAATCGCCTTCGCCAGGCCGATGAGCGCCACGGCCATATCCCGCGCTTCGCTCTCGGGCATGCCCTTGATGCGCGCTTCCTTCTTCCGTATCCACTTCTTTTTGCTTCGCGCGCTTTCTTTTTCCGCGCATACGGCACATCTAACGCGCCCCGGCTCAACCGGGCGACACTTGCAGTGCGGGCATATACCCAGACCGTAAATCATCTGGTCGCGCTTGATCGCCCTCTCAATCCGCCTAATGTTCCTGTTGTACTCCTGCTCGGTCACGCGCCCGCCTCCTTTCGGTGTTCTTCGTCCGGCATTCCTCACACATCGCCCGCCCTGGAATCGCGGGCCGCTTTCCGCAAACGCCGCACAGGCCCATGTCCCGCCTCTTTTTATAGCTGTTCCTGTGCGCCTCGTTCACCTGCTCTGCGTGCTCTTTTAGGTACTGCGCGCACCGCGCGTTGCACGCATCGCAGTAGACGTGCCCGTCCCTCGTCTGCGCTCTGCACCTCACGCACACGCCCAGCGCCTTGAGCCGCTTGTACCGCGCCTTCATCCGCTCTTTGTTGCTCTTCATTTTTATCCCTCACACATAGTATTTGCAGGCGATGCCCGCCTTCTCCCGCCGCTTCCGCATCCGCGCCACCCGGTCGCTTTCCGGCGTCTCGATGTACTCACATATGCTGCGCACGTCCACTCTTTTCCCGCCGCACGCGCGCCTGAGCCTGCCGTCCTCCAGCATGGCGATTATGGTATTCGAGTGCCTGCTCAGGATATGCGCCGCCTGCGCCTGCGTGCAGACCTCGCCGTAACGCCTCAGCATGTCGTCCAGTCTGCTTTCTCCTTCCTGCTTGACAATCGCTTCCATGTGTGGTATCCTCCTTATGTGGTATATAACTCTGTTTGGGAGCGCTCCCGTCTGTTGCCGCAGGCGGGGGCGTTCTTTTTACCTCAGCAGCGCCGCCACGGTCAGCAGCATAGCCGCCATTGCGCCCGCTGCGAACAGCGTCACAGTGATGGTGACGTGCCAGTCGCGCCGCGCCTGTGCGCCCTCCTGCGCGTCCACTGCCGCCTGAATCGTGCGCATCTCCATCTCGCGATACTTCCGGTTCAGCACCTTCAGGTCGCGGTTCTCTGCCTCTGCCTCCCGCAGCCGCCGCTTGAGAATCTCGTTTTCCCTGAGCACGCGCTCGGCCATTCGCCGCGCCTCCACGCTCATCACGCCGCTCTCAATAGCCTGCCGCAGCGCGTCCGCGCCCCCGCCCACCAGCTTAATCACCCTTGCCGCTTCCATTCCCTTTCTCCTCCCGTGCTCGCCCAGTACAGCTCCATGATCAGCCTGCTGTCGCAGTTTTGTCGGCTCTCATGTTTGCACGTCTTTTAATCGTGTACCAGCCGGTACATGCGCATCGTGCTGATCATCGACTTTTCGGTAATCGACTTATCCGGAAACATCTTCGCCAGCTCTTCGTCGGTCTTGCCCTCGTCGATTGCCCGCATGATTTTCTCATACCTGCGCATCGTGCTCAAACATCTCCCTGCTCAATGCGTTGATCATGGCCATCTTGGATTCCAGGCGTTCTGCCTTCTCGATCGACCGCGCGGCGACGCTCTGCTGGATGTCCCTCGGCGTCATCTCGCTCTCCACCCAGCCCACATGCGTCCATCCGCTGTTCAGCAGCCGCCTGTACTTCAAATCTTCCTCCGGCAGGCGCGTGGGAATCAGCCGGATTTCATAGCGCTTGCCGATCTTCTCCGGGTTTACCAGCATGGCGTACTTATTCATCGATCTTCCTCCGCTCCAGCTCTGCCTGATACCTTGCGATCTGCTCGCTGCACACCTTTCTGTGCCGCTCGTCCGTGCTCAGTGCCATTTCTTCTGCCCACTCCTTGATTCTTTCCTGAAGCTGCTCCTTCGTCATCGTCTTCGCGAAAATTCCCATGTCTTAAGTCCCTCCATCTGATTTCTTTATAGTTGAAACGTACCCTCACTCAGCTCTCCGTCGTGCGCCTTGCGGTAGCACCGCATGCACCCGAGCGCCGCAGCCTGCCGGTTCTCGCCCGGCATGCCGCCCCTCTCCGGGTATCTGCGCGCAAGCTGCTCGTCCGTCAGTCCGCGCTCAATATCCCTCATAATCCGCTCGAACCTTCTCAATTCCTCCGCCTCCTTTCCAAACTTCCTTGTCTTTCCTTCAGTTGTATGGTACAATCACCATGAAAGGTGGTGTTACCATGTCCTTCACTGAGATCGTGCTCACGGCTCTAAAGGCTCTCGGCGTGCTCGCCCTCGTCGTCCTCGGCTTCGCCGTCCGGGAGTACTTCTATCGCAACCGGTTTTGAGCCAGCATCCGCAAAACCCATCATCGCACCGGCCTCTTCAAATGCTCTGCGCAGTTTCGCAATCCTTCTCTGCGCTTCCGCATCCTGCATAATGTCGTCCAGCGCCTTTTCCGTTTCCACTTCCAGTTCAAGGTCTTCCAGCGTCTTGCCGTTCATCGTGCGTTCTCTCCTTACTTTTCGTCCTCACCGGGGCGGCGTTCTTTTCTGTGCCTCCATTTGCACAGAGTGCATCTGGTGATGTAGGAAGCCCTCGTGCTCCATCTGATGAGCAGTTGGTACAGTCCAATGCCTGTGCACAGTCCAACCAGAAACAGCATCAGTCCCGTCACTTTCTCTTCCATTGTGTGGCTCCTTCCTATTCAGTCTTGAAAAGCTCGTTCATCTCCACCTGGAGTGCCTGTGCAATGGTCATAATATCCTTGACCTTGATGAGTTTCCGTCCATTCAGCATGTCCGTAAACTCTTGCGGTTTCATTCCGGCTTTCTTTGCAATCGAGCTTTTTTTCAGGCATTTCTCATCGATAATTCGTTCGATATTGCCCGGGACGTTTCCGTTCATTTGTGCGATGTTCATATCTCTCCCCCTATACATGTCAATGTTTTCCTGACTTCTGTGCTAGTATATCACGGTTTTATTGACCTGTCAATACATTTGTCGCATTTCTTCTGACTTTTTTATTGACAAACCCTTCTTGATGTGTTAGAATGCTCTTGGGTGATGAAAGTGTTTGGAGATCGTCTAAAAGAGGCGCGTCTGTCTTGTGGTTTGACACAAGATGAACTGGCAAAACGCACCGGTACTGTAAAGGCTACTATTTCGAGCTACGAGCTTGGAAAGACTGAGCCAGATATGTATCGCATTTCCCAATTCATATCTGTACTTGGTGTCGATGCAAACTTCCTCTTCAGAGATGAAATGGCCTCTGTTTCACCGAAACCGGTCACTTCGGATGAACTTGAACTTATCGGCAAATACCGCACTCTCGATGACCACGGCAAGCGTGTTGTGGATTTCCTCTTAAATGAGGAAGCCGCCAGGGTGGCGGCTTCGAAGGAGCAGGGACACAAGCACCTGACCGACGAAGAAGCAATCGCCCTTGCCAGTCAGCGGTACGGTTCGATTCGCCGTCTCAGCAGCGATCTGGATCAGGAAGAATCAGGATGAGTGTGTTGTTCTTCGCGGCGTGGTTTTCGAATATGATTCTCTCGCCGGGGTGTACAATACGATAATACGCCGCAAGCTCGTCATCGTAGACACGGATGCGCTGGGTCTGAGGATACCGGGTGTCGCTCGTCGTTCTCATGGTGTTGCCTCCTTGTTTTTTACTCTGTGGTTACACCATATCAGTATGCGGCGATGCGATCAATATGCACAGATTGCAATTTCCCGGACGCACATTTGGCGCTGCGCGATTCATGTCGCATCGTTTTGCGTCCGCGTGAATCGAATATGAAGGAGGTCTTAAAAATGGAGGAACTCAGGCGGCTAAAGCAGGATTCGGGCATGACCAATCGTCAGATTGCCTCGTCGAGCGGCGTACCCCTTGGCACAGTGAACCGCGTCATGGCCGGACATGCCAAGAATCCCGGCTACGAGACGGTCTCTGCCATGCGCGACGCGATGTCTGCTGATGTGGATTCTGATCCTCCGCTTGTCGCGCCCTCCGATGACTGTAATAGCTGTCATACCTGCCCCCGCGACATGCCCACCGGCGCGGATTTTCAGCGCCTCTCCGATAACTTCATGGAGCTGAACTCCCGCGCGGAAGCCTCCTTCGACAAGGAGCGGCTTTCCTTCGAGCGCCAGTTCAGGCGCGCCCACATTCGGCTCATTGCCCTGGAGGTGCTGATTGCCTTCTTTTCCATTGCGATACTCGCGCTCTACGTCTACGATGTCATGAATCCCAGCCGCGGCTGGTTTGTGCAGCCCACCAGCACGATCTTTGCGCCCACCCCGTCTCCCGGCGCATAAAAAAATGCACTCACCCTTTCAGGGGTGAATGCATTCTTGGCCTTTGCAGTCCGATAGCCGATATATCTTCCTGCATGTTCCCATTATAGCACGCCCAAGAACCATTGTCAACTGCTTTCTTTGTTTGCAATGTAATTAAAAATAGAATGGAGGGTTACCTATGTCATCTATCCGTCGTTTGTTGTCCTGCCTTCTCTGCTCTCTGCTACTGCTCATGCTGCTCTGTCCGTCTGTCTTCGCAGATTCTTCCGATTCCGCAAAGCCAACTGATCCTGTAAACGCGTTGCAATTCTGTGAGCTTTACACCCTGCGCCGTTCTTCGGTTGCTCGTTTGGCCAGCATATCGGATGAAGATTATTACGTGTCCTGTAAGCACTGGTTCAGCAACTCTTTTAGTTGTACTGCTGGTATTCTGACGCTCGATACCGATACGCTTGATATTCGCACACTTACCATGACCTTGATCGATCTTAACTCAAAATCAGACGCTGAAAGCGATGAGGACTATCTCTCCGCTGTTGCATCGGTTTCCGCGCTCGAACAAGATTTTGATTTGGGTCGCTCTGATTTATATTCATCCGGCATAATTGATGCCATGGGCATTATTTCCGATATTCTAGACAAGCTGAATACTGATTCGTTCATGTCGGCTCTGGTGGATGAACGCATTCTCGTTTACAGCGGCAATTATGACTATTATTTAAGGTATGACGATATGGATGAGGAATACAATGGCCGTAATATTGTTGTTCGCCAAATATGTCTTATCGCAGAGGCACGGTAAATAAAAAAGTCCCGACGTTCGGACCGTCGAGACCGTGCAACCCCACGCGCATCCCAACACCCGGGCATTGCTATATCATTTTACCATGCCCGGCGTGAAATTGCAACCCCGAAAGGAGAATTTTCATGCCGAAAAAGCAGAAGAGCGGCCTGTATCGCTCGAAGGTCACCATCGGAGCCGACCCCAGCGGAAAGCCGGTCTATAAGTACATCTCTGGCCGCACCCGGCGCGAACTTGAGGACGCGCGTCAGGAGGTCATCGCGCGCTATATTACCAAGACCGCGCTCAATGATGACATGCTCTTCGGCGTGTACTTTGGCAGGTACTTTGACGCGTACCGCCGTCCCTTCCTGCGCAACGCGACGCTGTCCAGCTATCGCCCGATCATCAACAAAAATATCCTTCCCGCGTTCGCCGAGCGCTGCATGCGCTCCATTACCGCGCTCGATCTGCAGGATTTTATCAACTCTCTCGCCGGGCGCTCAAAGACCACGCTCACCGTCGCCCTCAGCATGCTCAGGGGCGTGTTTGAGCAGGCGTTTGCAGATCATATCATCCCCAATAACCCGGCGCTGTCTCTGCGCCTTCCGGAGGTCAGGCCACCCAGGGAAAAGCGCGCGCTGACCCCTGAAGAGCGCGTGCGCGTGCTGTCCGTGATCGAGCATAGCGCGGACGCGCTGCCCTTGGCCATACTCTACTATACCGGCATGCGCCAGGGCGAAATGCGCGGTTTGCAGTGGGGAGACGTCGATTTTGCCGCGAACACGATACACGTTCAGCGCGACGTAGACGATAGCTCGCGCTGTACGCTGGACGCGCCCAAGACGCGCGCCGCTGATCGTCTCGTCCCCATGTGCTCCCCGCTGCGAGAGCTGCTCTTCCCGCTTCGCGGGCTGCCCGGCGTGTTCGTCGTGCAGGGTTCGCGTCCTGGTCGCCCCCTCGGCAGGACGGGTCTTTATACGCTTTGGGCGCGTCTCATGCTCGAATGCGGCTTTGCCGTCCTTTCGCCCGAGGCGCTCAAGCTGCCGGAAAGCGAGCGCGAATCCATGCCCCTGCGTATCCGCTATCACAGTGAGATTACGCCGCACTGTCTGCGCCACAACTTCGTCACCATGTGCTGGGAGGCTGGTATGGATACGCTCGTCGTGCAGCGCATCGTCGGCCATGCCAGCTACGGCGTAACCGCCAACGTCTACACCCACATATCGAGCGCGCATCTCGCCTCCGCTTCGGCCACGCTTGAGCGCGAGTTCTCAAAGGTTTCATTCCTCGCGCCCGCCTCCACCGACACCTGATGTCTTGTCGTCCTCAACAAAACATAGAAGACCATGTCGGCGGCTTCACCGATATGGTCTTCTGTAAAGGAGCTAGCCATGACTTCTCTGCATGCGGCGCGTATCATCTTGTTGCCCTCAACAAAATGTTCCCGCGAATCTCTGCGCACGGTTCCTTCCGCTCGCGCCATTTCCCCGGCATCGCCGAAATGCTCCCGCACCCGTGAATCACTGCGTATTCACCCCTTCGTATGCACGCTTTATGCATACGCCCGTAACCGTCTGCGCACTGTGAAAATCAAAAGTTGCACAAAAGTTGCACAAGCCTTTTTCGCCGCTCCGTTTCCCGCCCCTCTCAACCGCCAAACTTTCCCTGAATTCCGGGCTTTTCAGCCCCTCGCCCCTCCCACCCTCACGAAAATGAACACTAGAACTTCAATCTAGTGTTTCTGTGTCCCATTGTGGTAAATGTGCCGGAATTCCGGGAATCTTATCACTCTGCATCACTCTGCATTTGCGAAATAAAGTTGCACAAAAGTTGCACGAAAGGAGCTGCATAAAAAGTGAATTCCTATTCCGCGCGATTTCTCTTATATTATAGCCCTTCTTTCTTGAGTTTCGATTTTCCCTACATTATATGTTTCGTGTCGATCTTGCTTTTTCTCGCACTACGCAAGGTGAATGAAATCACTTTTTCTGAACATATATCTAGAAAATAGACGGGCTCCCAGTTATC
>OIYV01000987.1_pt1 | contig 14461 bp, 13 predicted proteins | sample 1588251 | NCBI WGS metagenome assembly OIYV01 (sample SAMN03283282) | human gut metagenome | biome: human-associated habitat; material: feces | host: Homo sapiens | place: Peru | collected 2012
AAACGGTATTCAAATTCTTATTTGGTTGACAATTTTAACTTTAGCACCAAGTATCTTCATTATGACAACCGCGTTTGTGCGAATTGCAATTGTTTTGGCACTTACAAGACAAGCCTTGGGTGCTGGGACATTACCTCCAAACCAAGTTTTAATCAGTTTAGCGCTTATTTTAACTTTCTTTGTAATGGCCCCTACAATCAACAAAATCAATACTGAGGCATTACAACCTTATATGAACAACCAAATCACTCAACAAGCGGCTCTTGATAGAGGAATTAAGCCTGTTAGAAACTTCATGTTTGCGCAAACCTCTGAAAAAGAACTTGCATTATTCATAAAAATGGCTAAAATCGACAAGCCTAAAAATATAGATGATGTACCGACTTATGTTTTAATTCCGTCATTTATCATCAGCGAATTAAATACAGCCTTCAAAATTGGGTTTGTAATATTTTTACCGTTCTTGGTAATTGATATTGTAATCTCGAGCGTACTTGTTTCAATGGGTATGATGTTCTTACCACCAACAACAATTGCTTTGCCGTTCAAATTAATTATGTTTGTAATGGTTGACGGTTGGTACTTGATTATAAAATCACTCGTTGAAGGATTTGCCGCGGCAAGTTAGAATTGAGGACTAAATGAATCAAGATATAGTTATAACTTTATTACAAAAAATGTTCATACTAATTTTAGAACTTTCAACGCCAGTATTAGTTGTTGGTATCGTTGTTGGTCTTGCAATAAGTATTTTTCAGACAATTACACAAATTCAAGAATCAACTCTGACAATCGTTCCTAAAATCATTGCTGGCGTGATTGCATTAATAATTTTAATGCCTTGGATGATGAATTTAACAATCTCAACAGTTAACGAATTTTTCGATATGATACCAGGGTTAATAGGATAAAAAGGGGCAATAAGTGGATTTTAATTTACTTCAAATCTTCACACCTGCAAATATCCTAGTATTTATGGCAGTATTTACTAGAATAAGCGGACTTCTAACGTCTGCACCCTTGTTTTCAACTTATCCTATACCAGCACAGGTAAAAATCTGGCTTGTTGCTTTTATAGCGTTTATTTTGTACCCCTTCGTACAAAGCCACACGCATTTTATGATACCACATGATGTTCCTGGGTTAATGTGTGTTTTAATCAAAGAATTCGCTATTGGATATATAATCGGATTTTGCGCAAATTTAGTATTTTTAGCAGCAGAACTTGGCGCAAATATGTTTTCTATTCAAATGGGATTATCTATAAGTCAAGCGTTAAATCCAGCTTCAGGCACAAGTTCACCAATTATCTCACAAGCCTTCACGCTACTTTTAGCAATGGTTTTCATCAGCTTAAACGCTCATCAATGGCTATTTTCAGCGGTTTATAGCAGTTTTGCTCATGTACCTGTTGGATATTCTTTTATTTTTGATGGGCATCTTGTTGAAAAAGTTGTTTATATATCTGGACAAATGTTTGCAATCGCAATAGGAATAGCAATGCCTATTTTCAGCGTTTTGCTTATAAAAGATATTTTGCTTGGCTTTGTTTCAAAATTAATGCCTCAAATGAACATTTTTATGGTTGCAATGCCATTAAAAATATATGTCGGATTAGTATTATGTATGATATTCATGCGCCCAATAGCAGAATATTCCAGAATAATTTTAGAAAAAGTGCTGACTCAAGTCGCGGGAATTTTTTAACAGAAAGGAAGTAGGAAAAAACTATGGCAAACGACGGAGCTGACAGAACCGAAGAAGCCACCCCGCGTCGTCGAAGTAAGGAACGCGAAAAGGGCAACGTCGCTAAAAGTAAAGACTTAATGTCTGCAATAACTTTCACCATTGCGATAGTTATGTTAGGCGCTCTTTCAGGCTGGATAATGAACAGAATGCAAATTGCACTTCATTATTCTTTTACAAACCTAAACCCAAAAAACATTGATGTAAGTGAATTTATGGGACTTCTTGCTCCGTACGTAAAACTTACTGCACAAGCCTTATTGCCATTTATGTGTGCGATTTTTATCTTAACGGCTGTTTCAATAAGATTACAAATTGGACAAATTTTTGCACTTGATAAAATCAAACCAAAATTTGAAAATGTTTCGCCGAAAAAATGGGTTGACGGTTTAAAAAAACTACTAAATCCATTTGAACCAAACAAACTTGTAGAACTTATTAAATCGGTTTTAAAAGTTATCATCGTAGGCGCTTGCGGTTATTCAGTAGTACATTCAAGGTTAGATGAACTTTATGCTTTATTAGGTGCAGACCCGACAGTTGTTTTTGGCGTTATAGGCTCAATTTTGGCACAAATGTTCTTGAATATGTGTTTGGCAATACTTGTAATCGGATTTTTAGATTTAAAATTTCAGACATATCAATTTGAAAAATCAATAAAAATGACAAAACAAGAGGTTAAAGACGAATATAAAGACACAGAAGGCGACCCTAAGATTAAGAGTAAAATCAGGGCGATGGGTCAGCAATTATTACAACAAAAAATGATGTCCTCTGTACCGACTGCCGACGTAGTTGTAACAAATCCGACACATTACGCAGTAGCTTTAAAATATGACAGAAGTGTAAAACCTGCACCTTACGTTGTGGCGAAAGGGGTTGATTTTGTTGCGTTTAAGATAAGAGAAATTGCTCAAAACAACAACATTCCAATCGTAGAAAATAGACTTGTTGCAAGAACCCTCTACAAATTAGTTGAAATTAATGATATAATACCATCAGAAATGTTTCAAGCTGTTGCAGAAATTCTTGCATACGTTTATAACAAAGGAAAACGCACTTAACTTGGGGAAGTAAGTAACAAATGAATTTCGGGAAAGTTTCAGAATTATTGAAAAATAGCGATATCTCACTTGCCATAGGGCTTGTATTCATTGTTGCAATGATGGTATTGCCACTTCCGCCTGCATTATTGGACATTTTATTAACAGTAAACATTTCTCTTTCTGTAATCATTTTATTAGTATGCTTATACACAAAAGAACCACTTGATTACTCCAGTTTTCCAACGGTTTTATTAATTGCCACCTTATTTCGTTTGGGCTTAAACGTAAGTTCTACGAGATTAATTTTATTATACGGCGAAGCTGGTAGTGTAATCAACGCTTTCGGGGAATTTGTTGTTGGCGGTAACTATGTTGTAGGTTTTGTAATTTTCGTAATTCTGGTATTGATTAACTTTATGGTAATCACAGGCGGTGCAACTCGTGTTGCTGAAGTAACAGCCAGATTTACTTTAGATAAAATGCCAGGTAAACAATTAAGTATCGACGCAGATTTGAACGCTGGTATTATTGACGATGAAGAAGCAAAACGCAGAAGAAAAGCTCTTGAAAGAGAAACAGATTTCTATGGTACAATGGACGGTGCTTCCAAGTTCGTAAAAGGTGATGCAACGGCAGGTATTTTAATCACTGTTATCAACATTGTCGGCGGTTTTATCATCGGTTTAGTGATGATGAAAATGGATTTTCAAACTGCGCTTACAACATATACAATTTTAACCGTTGGTGATGGTTTAGTATCACAACTTCCAGCATTATTAATTTCAACCGCAACTGGTTTAATCGTATCTCGCGCAAGCGGTAAAGACGAATCTTTATCTCAAGATATCGGAAAAGAAATGTTTTCTGATCCTCGTGTACTTGGCGTTGTAGCTGGTTTATTAATGTTCTTGGGCATCGTTCCTGGAATGCCTACAATTCCATTCTTTTTAATCGGTTTATCAGCTGGTGGCTGGGGATATTTAAAATATATAGAAAAGAAAAAAACTGTTGAGGCAGAACGTAAAGCAAAAGAAGAAGCAGAAAAAGCTGCAAAATCTGGCAAAAGGAATAACAAAAAAGCTACTCGCGAAAGCGTTATGGAGCTTTTAAGCGTTGAAACAATAGAAATTGAAGTTGGTTACAGACTTGTTCCACTTTTAAATGTTGAAATGGGCGGAGATTTACTTGAACGTATCGCACAAATTAGGCGTCAAACGGCATTAGATTTGGGTATTGTACTACCTTCAATTCGCGTAAGAGATAATCTTCAATTATCACCAAACACTTATCAAATAAAGTTAAAAGGAGTTCCTGTTGAAGCTGGCGAAGTATATCCTGATAGAAGCCTTGCAATGAACGCAATGGGCGGAGAAGATAATCCTAATATTAAGGGCATAAGTGCTGTTGAACCTGCTTTTGGCTTACCTGCATTATGGATTGAGGAAGAACAAAAAGATTACGCAGAGGCTTATGGTTACACAGTTGTAAGTCCTTCTGCCGTATTATCAACGCATTTAACTGAAGTTATTAAGAAAAACGCAGCGGATATCTTAACAAGAAATGACGTTCAACAACTTGTTGATAACTTGAGAAAAGAAGTTTCTGACGGATATGTTGACGATTTAATGAAGGATATGACAGTTGGTGATATTCAACAAATACTTCAAAACTTGTTGCGTGAAAGAGTTACGGTACGCGACTTAAAGACTATTTTAGAAACAATCAGCTTGCAGTCTAAATTTAGTAAAGATTATAATTTCTTGACTGAAAAAGTACGTCAGGCACTAGCAAGAAACATTTGCAAACAAAATCTTGCAGACAATGGCGAACTTATGGCTATTATTCTTTCGCCTGAGGTTGAAAGAACACTAGCCCAAGGTGTAAGCCCAGATGGACAAAGTTTAACAGTTGACCCGACTTATTCAAAACAATTATTTAATAGTTTGGATAATGAAATCAAAAAAGCAATTACAACTTATGGCTGTCAACCTGTTATATTGTGTTCTTCGCCAATCAGACTTGCTTTTAGAAATCTAATTGAAAATTATTACCCACAATTTTCAATTATGTCGTATAATGAAATTAGCTCAAACGTAAAAGTAAAATCGGTGGGTATTGTAAAAGTAATTAGAAATGCAGTATAGAAAGGTTTATAAATGAACGAATTAGTAAAAATCGACCAAAATGTAACAATTGTTCCAAAAGATTTTAATTTTACAAATAAAGGAGCAGTAACAGAGGTTTCTGAAAAAGGCTTCCGAATGAAAATGAAATACCCTACAACTGGCGTTAATAAAAATCATATCTGCGATTTTTATTCTCAAACCCCAAACGGAATTTTGTTCTTCAGTTCTTATGCTTCTGAAGTAGAGAATAACGAATTATTCATCGCAAATCCAACTAAACATAGATTTTTACAAAGACGCCAATTTACACGTATTTCCTTCATTATTGAAACAACCATGACTGATAAAACAGGTAACGAATACGCTATTTCAACACTTGATTTATCTGCTGGCGGTTTAAAATTTATCGCAAATTCATCAATTAATTTAGATGAAGAATACAAAATTAAAATTGATTTAAACGAAGACCAAACTGTTTATTGCTGGTTACAACCAATCCGTATGGAAAAACTAGACACAGGCAAATTCAGACTTTCTGGACGTTTTGTAAACCAAACTAATGTTGATAAAATGACATTAATCCAATACTGTATGAACAAAAATATGGAAGACAAAAATAAATAAAAATGAGAAAAAAAATAGAATATAAAACTCAAATAGCTCTATTTTTAGCAAGTTTGTCTGTCCTAATTTTTGGTGGATTTTCACTTTTTCAAAATGGCGGAATAAACTATACTTCACTTATTGCATCTAGTTCAAAAGTTATTCCTGCAGTAATTATTATGTACTGTTTAGGTTGGCTTGTAGGCTCTATGATAGAAACCTCTAAACCAGTCAAAAAAGCAAATAGCATGGGTTATGTAAACAATCTTCTTGACGAAATCATGAAAGAAGAAGGTTTGAATAATTTTAGCAGTTCTAAAGATACTGAATTAACTGACGAAGAACAAGACGAAATCAACAAAATAAACACAGAGGCACAAAAAAAAGAAACTGAAGAAAGTAAAGAATAATGAGTTTAATAAACCTATTAAGAAAAAAATATAAAACCGCGTTATTCACTACTCCTAGCCACTCTCAACGTTTTTTTATCACCTCAAAATTTGAACAATTTTATAAATATGACATTTCAGAAACAGATACCCATAATCCACAAGAAGCCCTTGATTTAGCAGAGAAAAAAGCATCAAAAATATATGGAACAAAGCAGACTATTTTTCTTACAAATGGTTCAACAAGCGGGGTTATAACTGCGATCTTATCTTGCACAAATAAAAATGAAAACGTCTTAATTTGGGACAAAGCGCACCCATGCCACAAAAACTCCATTGAACTTGCAGGTGCAAACCCTATTTTTTACTCATTAGAAAAAGATGAAAACTGGGGAATTTACAAATCAATTTTGCCAGAACAAATTGAAAAATATTTAACATCAAATCCTATAAAAGCAGTTATTATAACATCTCCGAGCTATGAAGGTGTTGTTTCTGATATAAAAGAAATTCAAGAAATCTGCAAAAAATATAATACATATTTAATTGTCGATGAAGCTCATGGCGCATTGTATCCGTTTTCAGATAAATTACCTCAAAGCGCCACAAGCATTGCCGATTTTACTATACAATCACTTCATAAAACCGCTGGCGGACTTAATCCGACGGCTCTTTTACACACAAATACAGATTTAAACATAAAAGATAATTTAGCAAAATTTTCAACAACTTCTCCAAGTTATCCGCTACTTATGAGCATTGAAAAAAATATTAACTACTTAAATTCTCAAAGAGGCAGAGAAAAAATTGAAGAATTAGTTACAAATATCAAAAATTTAAAAGAAAATTGTTCAGATATTGAATTTTTTGAAGGCGACATAACAAAAATTTTAATAAAGCACAAAAAATTAAACGGTTTTGAGTTATCAGAAAAACTTTTTGAAAACGAAATTGAAGATGAGCGCACAAATGAAAAATCGACTATGCTTTTATGCGGAATTGGTACAGATAAACAAAAAATAAAACGTCTTGAAAAAGTTTTAAAAAAGATTTAAATCTTGTAAACATTTGTAAACGCATCGTTAAAAAAACGCAATAAAAAATCTTCACAGAACATGTATAGATATGCTTAATCCGATTAGTGTGTCTTTTAATAGTGTTCAAAAGAACATGTTTGGTAAAAATTATCAAACAAATCCTATTGGCATGCAATCTTTATTGAAGGCAGATACCTTTGTTCGTTCAAACTCAGTTGCGAACGTTTCATTTACATCGGTTGACAACACAATTGTTGGAAAAAGCATTAGAGGGTTAGGCGATGTACCTTGTCCTTACTGTGGTATACGAGTTATTAACGGAAAAGAAATTTCACACTTAAATAAAGAAAATTTAGGCGGAACAAGCAAACAAGCAATTCAATTATTAAAACCTTTTGAAGACAGAATGCACCCAGTTGAAAAACAAGTTTTCAACCTATTAGAGAGTTTAAGCGTAAGAAACCCAAAGAAAAATTTAAGACAACTATTAGATAAAGTAAGACCAGAACACTTAGAAATTCTTAAACAACAAGAGTATGACATTTTAAACAGAATGTCAGATTACAATGACAAAAATGTTAAGGATAAACAAAATAACGAAAAGGTAGATAAATTATTACACGAAGCTGTTGATATCATTACAAAGCAAGATGAAAATTACATTTTCCGTAGAAGAAGATTTATGGAAAAATTAAACAACATTACAAACAACATGGCTGACAAAGATTCTGCAAAAGGCTTACAAAATATTGCAGAGGAATTGCCACGCGCACACGATAACATGAGTGCATTCATTATTAAATTCACACAAAAAGACGCAAAAACAAAATTAGAAAAAACACCATATCAAATCGGAATTTCATTAGTAGAGCCATCTGTTGGTTCACTTGAACACGTAAAACCTAGACACCCAAAAGATAAATCAGAAGGTGGTGAAAACTTATATTCTAACTATATTTACGCTAGCAAAGAATGGAATACTCGCAGAAGAAACACTCCTCTTAATAAATGGATAGAAAAAAATCCTCAAATTAAAGGCTATATGCAAACTTATATTGACGAAGTAATTAAAAGAATTAACTCTGGAAAAGCGTTACAAAACTGTAAAGTATATCCAATTATTATTGCAAAAACAATCGAAAAAGAATCTAAAGGATTAGTAAAACTAGATACATCTAAATTAAAATTAAGCAAAAAAGAAATTTCTCAAGGATTAAAAAATATAAATAAACAAGAAGAACAGATTAAGCAAAAAACACAAGCCAAAAGCGAAAAAAACAGTTCTAAAACAACTGCTAAAAAACACTTGACACTTGTTGCATAAAAACAAACAGGAAAAAGGAAATGATACAACCAATTAAATTATTCTCAGCATTCGCAACAAAACAAACTCAACAAGTACAAAATCAACAAAATTATCAACCAAAATTTCATGTAAATTTTGCAACAAAGCCTGATACTTTTGAAAGAACCACTCAACCACAAGCTCCTGCAAGAGCGGAAAGCATTTCCTTTACGGGCTACAAAGGTGATGAACCGATAAGAGGATTAGGACACATTGTCTGCCCTTGTTGTGGTGTTGAAATGATGACACAAAAAGATATGAATAGCGTTTCAAAAAGACTTGGACATAGCAGTTCTCAAGCAGTTGAAACCTTAAATAGCTACGAAAAATACATGCACCCAGTTGAAAAAGAATGTTTTAATCTTTTAAAAGACTGGTCAAAAGAAAAACCAAATACCGATTTTAAAACTCTTTTAAACTTACATAAAGAACCTCATTTAACAATGCTTCAAGAAAAACAAAATAAAATTCTTGATACCGTAGATACCTTAGCAAAAGGTCTTTCAGAAAAAGAGCAAGCAGAAGTTAAAAAAGTTACCGATATTACAAGAAAACTTGTTTGTTCAAACGATAAAGAAATTAAATTCAAACGTAAAACCTTTATAAAAGACGTAAAAGACTTAGCTTCAAAGATTTCAAACGAAGAAGTTTACAAACAAATGACAAAAGAAGCAGAAAAAATGCCTACTTCGCAAAACGATGTAAGCGCATTCATCGTAAAATATGCAGAAAGAGGTCATAAAGAAATCGGTGAAAGGCTTGTAAAACTTTCAGTTGGCACAATTGAACATATTCACCCTCAATCAGAAGGTGGCAGAGATAATGTTTCAAACTACTTGCTGGAATGTGGCGGTTGCAACCACACAAGAAGCAGTATTCCTCTAGCTGATTGGGTTGACGAACACCCAGAAATGAAGGAAAATACTCAAAAATACATTGACGAAGTAATCAGACGTATAAATTCTGGCGAAGTTAAAGGAATTTCCTTCTACCCTCAAGCAGTAGCAAGAACTTTGTTACACGAATCAGACGGAAAACTTGACATTGACACAAGCGCTTTAAAACAAACTGAAGAAGAAATATAATAAGAGGCGCGCGGAAATTTCATTTCCGCGCGCTTTTTATTACAAAATTTTATTTACAAGAGGTTTCAGTCAAGGATAACGTTACATCGCTATTTAAACATTTACCTGTTTTTGCATCAGCTAACAAATAATCCATATTATCATTTTGAATTACCCAAGCTGTACATAATGAATTAATGCCCCAAGTTTCAGAAAAACAATTCAAAGGATTAGTTTCACCTGAAGGCATAAGTCCATCTTTTGTTAAAACAAAACTAAATATATCATAACCCTCTTTTTGTTTGCCCTTATTTGGACCATCTATATCAACAAGAATATATCCACAACCATCGTTTTCAATGCCACCTAAAAACTTTTCTTTTACTTCAAATACAATACTTGTACCGTCTGCAAGAATATAAGATTTACAACCATGATTAATTTTAAAACAAGAATTATCATCAGCATCGCAAGTTTTACTGATTTTCATAAAATCTACCATTCTCTCACGTACTTTTGAAGTTAAAGCATCACTATCATTATTATCAATATTTGTTAACCATTCATCAAGTGGGCCATACACCGCAGTTGCACGACCATAAACATCGCTCAAATTAGAATAAATCTTTTTAACCTTTGCGACTTTTTCTCGATTACCAGTAGATTGATTTAAGTTTGGAATTGTAAGCGCAGCAACTACGCCGATTATCCCCATGACAACCAACGTTTCTGCTAGCGTAAATGCTAGTAGTCTTTTCATATTAGTACTCTCCAGTTGGGTAAATTGTGCTACTACAATTGTAACATTATTTGCCCCCCCCCATATTCCCCGACATGGTAATTTTTGATATACCGTAAATTTATAACTTCAAATTTGTCATTCTGAAGCGTTCAGCAACGGTTCTAATTGTTTAGTTAAATTATCTGTAAATTCTCGGTAATTTTTTGAAACTGGAGTAGGTTTTGATGTTTCAATAACTTTTAAGAACACCTTTGAAGATTTTGGCATGCCCGCAAGAAATTCATCTGAAGTTGCAACATCACGCCTTGCTGGAGTTATAAGACCACTTTTAGCAAGTTTTTGAATATTTTCTTTTGAAGATAAAAATTTAATAAAATCAATTGCACGTTCTTTATGTTTTGACCGTTTATAAACGGTAAAACCTGAAGAATCCATCGGAACTACACTTCCAACATCACCATGCGGAAAATTAATAATATCCCAGTCAAAATCAGCGCTTTCTCTATACTTTGGAACAAGCCAGCGACCTGATAAATGCATTGCAAGTTTTTCGTTCAAAAACATCTGCGCCATTGTCATACTTGCACTTTGAGATTTTTTTGGCGCAACATTATATTTATTTCTCAAATCTGCATAAAACTTCAAACCTTTTTGAGATTGCGGTTCATTTACAATTGAAGTTTTTAAATCGTCAGACAAAATTCCTCCGCCTTCGCTCATTAAATATGGCAAATAAAATAGCGGATTTTCTTCAAAACTTATTCCGAAAACATTATGTTTTTTAAATTCTAAACTAATTTTTAATAAATCCTCATAAGTCCAATTTTCATGTGGCATTTGAATATTATATTTTTTAAACAAATCTTTATTATAATAAACAACCAAATTTGAGGTATCACGAGGAAACGCAAGAATTTTTCCATTAAAACTTAATGCCTGCAAAGTTTTTTCATAAAAAACATTCTTTTCAACATAAGGGGTTAAATCCTCTAAAAAGTCAGCATATACAGGTAAATACAGATTATTCATAAATATAACATCAGGTGCCATATTTGACGCTAAAAGAAGATGAATTTTTTGAAAATAATTTTGCGGAATATGCATAAATTCAATTTTTACATTATCATTTTGTTTTTCATATTCAGCTATAATCGGCTTTAAAATTGCGACTTCCGATTGCGAACCCCAACTTGCAAACTTGATAACCTCTTTGTTATTACGTTTTTCACACGCACAACAAAAAGTCATAATCAATAATATAGCAACAAATAATCGTTTCATAATATTATAAATCTAATAATTGCCTAATACTATTAGGTTTTACTTCAACAAGAGTTTTATAACTACCTAATTTTATAATATAAATCATAGTTTCCGCATCAGGCTGTTCGTTCAATCTAACCTGCATAGAATCTTTTATATCTTCTTTAAATTTACGTATTACACTGATTTTTGAGCCTACATAACCGATAAGAGCGTTAATACCATCGACATTAACCTGTGCAAAACCTCTATTTGAATCAATTACGTATTTAGCCTGAACGCTTAAATGTTCAAACGGATCGACAGAAGCTTGTTGTTGAGGAGCGTCTTCAGCCACTTCCTCGTCATCTAAATCCTCATCATATTCTTCTTCATACTCCGAGTCATCATATTCTTCCTCGTCTTCATCGTATTCGTCATAATCTTGGTCATCTTCGTCAACGTAATCCTCTTGATAATCAACATCTTCTTCGTCTTCTTCATCGTCTTCAAAAATAAAGAAATCTTCATCTTTTCCAGAGTTTTGACCGTAATTAAAGAAATCTTGATTTTCATTTATTGCATAATTTTCTTCTGCAAAAGGAGTATTTTCCTCTGCTGGTTCAACCTCATCAAACAAAGTTTCTTCATCTTGTTTGCTAATTTGAGTTAGAGGATTTTTAAAAATCGCTCTTTCTATATCTTGAGAATTTTCATCGAAAATTGACATTTTATCTTCCTCATTAATTTCATTTAGAGGTCTGTAAAAATCATTCCTTGCTGGATACGCTTGCGTAGTACGATAATTATTTCCACCTATTGATGAATTATTAACTTTTGATTTGTAATTTAAAGGAGTTGAAAGCGGAGCAACATTAAATCCTTCCTTGTTATCTTCTTCAAAATTACTTCTGTTCGTGTTGTACACGTCCATATTTGAATATGACGGATACGCTTGTTCAAAAGTTTCATCATTATCGTGAATTAATCGTCTTGTAACAGACGGCGTTTCTGTCGGATATTGAATTCTTTTTACTAAATCTCCTATTATTTTAATTAGAACTACTAACAATATAAATTGTAATACAGTTATTATAGAAGAAAAAGATATTCTTACAGATAGTAAACTTTTTATTTTTTTTACAACTTTTTGTTTAAATTTAATTATTTTTTTGAAAAACGCAAGTTCATCTTCTGAAATATCATCATCACCGACTATTTGTTGTTGATTAACATCGTCTACTGCTTGGTTACTATTATCCTCTAAAGCAACTTGCTCATTTTGAGTTAAGGCAGAATTGTCAGTTACATTTGTAACTTGCGATTGCTGAGTTTGTTGTTCAGCTTGCTGAACTTGTTGTACTGGTTGAGATGCGTATCGAATAACTCTTTGAGGCTCTCTTTGAACTGATTGTTGAGGAGCTTCTCTACGCGTAACAGTCTGTTGCGGAATTGCAACGTAATTTTGCTGATTTGCACGTCTTTGGCGCTCATAAGACGGCACAAAATCAGAATTTGTGATTGGTCTTTGTTGGTTTAAAACTCTTTGTGGTAGCGCCATTTGAACCTGTTGTGCAGAAACAGAAGGTCTATTACCTCTTGAAGTTTTTGTCTGCAAGGGTTTTGTTACAAAAGCCTTAGGAATAACTTCTATCGGCTTTTTACTATCAATTGTTATTTTTGTATATCCTTTTCCTGGGAGAGAAGAATATTGTTGAGTTTTAACATCAACATCTTTCACGTTTGAAATTCCTGAAATGTCAGGTTTTACGTTCATTGCATTTGTTGTTTCCGGCAATAAAATAACGTATTTGTTATCAGGTTTTTTGTTTACAATAATCTGTTCGTTATATGGCTTATTAGTATAAATATTAACTTTTACTGCACCATCAGAAGTTTGGTCCAAATCCATTTTAACCAATTCATTATTGTAATCACTTGCAAAAACAGGAGCAAGTATTAATGCAGTCAATATTAAACTATATCTTACTACTTTGTTTTTCACAGACTATCTCCTGAGTTTAATATTAACATTATTATTATAAAAATGATATCAATTTTTAGAAAAATACTACATTTGAGGTATATAAAAAATTATAATCATGTTTATGTTATCCTAAAATTATGAAAAGTGGATTTGTAACAATTATAGGCAGACCAAATGTCGGAAAATCAACTCTTTTGAACCAAATTCTTGGTCAAAAAATCGTAATTACGACAGACAAAGCCCAAACAACAAGAAAAAGAATTAAAGGGATTTTAACAAACGAAAAAGGCCAAATTGTCTTTGTTGACACCCCTGGAGTGCATAAACCTTTAAACAAATTGGGTGAATTTCTTCTTGATGAAGCAAAAATTGCAGTGCCAGACAGCGATGTCGTACTATTTCTTGTAGATGGCTCTGACCCTGCCGGAAAAGGCGATAAATGGATTGCTGAAAATATTATTGCAAAAACTGAAATGCCTGTGATTATTGTTTTAAACAAACTAGATAAAATTAAAAAACTTCAAAAAGTAGAAGAAAATTTAATGAGCTACAAAACTCTTTTTGAAAAAAATTACCCAACTATTAAAATTTCAGCTAAAACAGGCAGAAATATTGATACTTTACTAGAAAACATCTACAAAAAACTTCCAGAAGGCGAACTACTTTATCCAGAAGATGTTTTAACAGAAGAATCCATGCGCGATGTTGCCTCTGAAATAATCCGCGAAAAAATTTTACTCAACACACAAGATGAAATTCCGCACTCAATCGCAGTTATGATTGATAATTACAAAGAAGAAGAAAATATTGATAAAATCTATGCAACAATTTTTTGTGAACATAAAAGCCAAAAAGGAATTCTAATCGGCAAAAATGGTTCTTTATTGAAAACAATCGGAACACAAGCCAGACTTGAATTAGAAGAAATTGTTGAAAAGAAAGTTTACCTGGAATTGACTGTAAAAGTTGAAAAAGATTGGCGTAAAAAAGATAAAACGCTAAAATCTTTTGGTTATTTTGACGAAAATAAATAATTTATTTTTAATGATAAATTTCATGTTATTGATATTGTTAAACCATGACGATTAATGTAAAGTTATGTAACAAAACCCTTCAAAACCCTAAAGAATTCAT
>OIYV01000988.1_pt1 | contig 14444 bp, 14 predicted proteins | sample 1588251 | NCBI WGS metagenome assembly OIYV01 (sample SAMN03283282) | human gut metagenome | biome: human-associated habitat; material: feces | host: Homo sapiens | place: Peru | collected 2012
TTCATCAGAGCCTTTTTCTTTGACTCTGTTTTTTCATAAATCATTTGACACTACCATGTTTCCCTCTGATGAAGAAAATTATATCACTTGTATATTTTTACTCATATAAATTCTTTTACTCTATACACTTTGCATATATAACTTTTTTTACATGTTTCATTTGATGAAATAATATCTATAACTGAGCAATTAAAATTACAATTAATACAGCTAAAAGAACAGAAAATAAAAAGAGAATTTGTTGCTTCTTTACAACTCAAGTTATTTTTCAAGCAACAAACTATAATTGAGCAAATATTGAAAATTGCACAAAATTACCCTACCATTTCGAAAACGGCTTCCAGCGACGATCCATTTTTTATAAAAGCATGACGATTTGTCAACTGCTCTGTTTTCCGTTGTTTCTGAAAATATCGGTAACCTTCTTCAAAGGTACAATATTGCTCAGAATGCATACAACACAGATAATGAACCAACGACATGATTAACCAGTAACGCCGAATCCCTTTTCTGGAGCGGATTTGATATTTATCCAGTGCAAGTTTTCCCTTGCTTTGACGAAAAAATAGTTCAATCGGCCACCGCCTGCTGTACGTATCAAGGATTTCCTGTGTGGACAGCTCCGCATTAGTGGATATAAACACCCTCAGTGCCCTGGGATTTCCAAAAGCTTCCTTCGGATAACTGAGGATCACTGCCGCATTTGGGATATCATTGAGTTTTCCTTCATACCGATACACATAAAATTCACGTCCGCCAACGGTCACAAGGCTGACGTCCGTATCTGTTTTTCGTAAATGAAGGGCAAAATCGCTGACTTTTTGGCGGATTCCGAAAGGATAGATAATCCGGTTGGTTTTTAATGCCCCAATGGTGTAAAAGCCTTTTTGGATAAAACTGTCCATAACTTTTACAGAAGTATACCAGCTGTCACAAAGAAAATAAGAAACTACCGGTGCCACGGGAAGCTCCTGTGCAATTTCCTGTACAATCTGAATCTTTGATTTTGACCGGTCGTACAGGATAACTGCATAATTCAGAATGATTCCATTACACGAAAGCATAACAGAAACAACCTGATGCCCATAATCCTGATGCCTTTTTAAGTGAGATTGATGGAAATACGCTGCTTCAATTGGATGCAAAGCCTGTGACGAAGGCTTTGTGTGTGAAGCAATAGTATCATCCACAATACAGAAAATGGGCTTTCCGGAGCGATATGCTTCCTGGTAAATGGTATGTATCACTCTGGCTTTCAGAATATCCTGAAGTGCGGAGTCATCCCATTTGCCATGATTCAGAAAATAAGCAGTTGTTGTTCTGTGCATACAGCTGACTTCAGCAAAATCGATAGTTTTTCCTCTGTAACCACGAAGGAAAACAGAAACCATGATGATCATTAAGTGGTTTAAATACACATCGGATAAAAATAATCCGAGTTTTAAAGACTTAAAGTAATTGTAAATACTGTTAGAATGATGTATACTGTTTGCAACAGGCACCCCCTTGTTGTGTGAGAAAATTGTTTTGTGGTTATTACAATTATACATCATTCAACAGAGGGTGTCTTTATTTTGTGCAATATTTGGGATTTACTCATTTATAGCTAGTTATCTTCTATTATCTTCTATTATTTTCTTCTTTTTTTATAATACCATCTTACAGCAAATGAATATACACAAATCACAACATTTGACCAACTTTTTGTAGCATGATGGCAACCATTCAGCAGCCACCGGGCGGAGACTGAGCAGCTGCCAATTTTGTATATAAATGCAAACATAATCGTTTTATATTATTTTTTCCTTTTTTCTATGCTATACTGGTACAACGTTTCATAAATAACTATACCATGCACGTAGGATACGGATTCGAGTGTGCAGGTTTAAAAACGCAGGCGTAGTGGGCTGCGCTGAGGCTTTTAGACCTGTGCAATCGGATTCGTAGACAAATGTATTGTGTAGGTATTTTGAAAACGCTGTATTGTACTGATAGTGCCTATACATTCTCATTAAGGTATAAAAAAATCAAGGCAAGTGAAACGATGCAGAGTTTGGCTATTCCAAAATATCATTTTAGTTTGGACGGATTTTTCGTTGACGTTCTTACAAAATCTGGCTATAATAAAATAACAGTTTAGTTTGGACGAATATTCTAGCTAAAATTGACCATACTATAACCGAAGGGAGAGATTGTCATGGCATATATCAAAAGAGCTGCCGAAGATACGATTGCGCGGGTGTCAAAAATGTTCCCCGTGTTGTTGGTAACCGGCCCAAGACAGGTAGGAAAAACAACTTTGCTGCAACGGCTGGCGGATATACAGAAAAGCGAAGGAATTGAGCGGAAATATGTTACTCTGGATGATCCTGATGTCAGATACCTGGCAAAGCACGACCCGGCTTTGTTTTTGCAACGGTATTCCCCACCGGTGCTAATCGATGAAATCCAGTACGCGACAGAGCTGTTACCTTACATCAAAATGAGTGTTGACCGTTCCAAAAGAAAAGGCGATTTCTGGATCACCGGTTCGCAGGTCTTCCGTCTTATGAAAAATGTCAGCGAAAGTTTGGCCGGACGGGTCGGAATCATAAATCTGCTTGGATTGTCTGATGCGGAGATTTATCAGGAACCAAGTGAGCCATTTCAAACGGATGCAGAGCAACTAATGAATCGGCTGTCTGTTAGAAGTAAAAAAGATTTGAATGAGATCTATCGCAGAATATTCAAGGGCTCTATGCCCGAACTCTATGCAGATGAATATGTAGATTGGGAAACGTATTATCGTTCCTATGTGGACACCTATCTGCAAAGAGATATTCGGGATTTGGCACAGGTTGCGGATGAAATGCAGTTTTATAATTTTATGACGATTGTGGCTGCTCAGACTTCAAAGCCTGTTGTCTATGAGGAACTTGCAAGTGCCGCAGGTATTTCAGCACCAACAGCGAAGAAATGGCTATCTATTTTGGTGTCGTCTCATATCATCGCACTTGTACAGCCTTACCACAACAATGCACTCAAACGGGTGGTGAAGATGCCTCTGATCCATTTCCTGGACACCGGCCTTGCTGCTTACCTCTTAAAATGGGGAAATCCCGAAGCGCTGGAAAGAGGTGCTATGTCTGGAGCTTTCTTTGAAAGCTATGTTTTTTCGGAAATTTATAAGAGTTACCTGAACGCAGGAAAAGAACCTCCGATTTTCTATTACAGGGATAAAGACCAAAAGGAAATTGACCTGCTGATCTATCAAAACGGTATACTTTCTCCGATAGAAATCAAAAAATCCGCATCACCGGGAAAAGCAGCGATTAAAAATTTTAATGTACTGAAACCCGTTACCAAAGAATCGGCTTTCGAGGGTCTAGAGTCCTTGAAGGTTGAAATCGGAACAGGAAGTGTAATCTGCATGGCTAGTGACCTTTTGCCTGTGGACGAAAAAAACTGGTATGTGCCGGTTTGGTTAATCTAATCTCGTGCAAGCACGGACTTTGGCTCGTTGCTTGCATAAATCAGGGTCGCCGCACCAATATTGGTACGACGACCCGATTCAATTTTTATAGATATGTAATAATCTGCACATGATATTTCCTTCCCGCAACCAGACGAATCAGACATTCCAGTCCCATATTATTCATAACTATTCAGCAGCCACCGGGCGGAGACTGAGCAGCTGCCAATTTTGTATATAAATGCAAACATAATCGTTTTATATTATTTTTTCCTTTTTTCTATGCTATACTAGATCAGCAAAATTAATATGAAAGGTCTTATAATTCTATGAATTCTTTAAAGCCAATGCTGTTAACCTGTCTGAAGTCCTATGACAAGTCACAATTTATCAAAGATGTGACTGCAGGTATCATCGTCGCAATCATCGCGCTCCCCTTATCTATTGCACTTGCGCTCGCTTCCGGAGTTGGCCCTGAAGCCGGTATCTTTACTGCCATTGTAGCCGGTTTTGTGATTTCAGCTCTTGGAGGAAGCTGCGTACAGATTGCCGGACCGACTGCTGCATTTGCAACCATCGTAGCCGGTATCGTAGCACGCGACGGAATGGACGGACTTATCATCGCCACTATAATGGCGGGTATATTTCTTATCCTGATGGGACTGTTCCACTTCGGAAGTCTGATCAAATTTATTCCATATACCATTACGACCGGTTTTACTTCCGGAATCGCTGTGACCATCGTGATTGGCCAGTTGAAAGATTTTTTCGGAGTTACTTATCCGGATGGTGTAAAACCAATCGAGACAACGGAGAAAATGAAAGCCTTTGTCCAGAATATTTCTTCCATAAACATCGATGCACTGATCGTTGGCGTTGTAAGTCTCGCAATCCTGATCATTGCTCCTTATGTTCTTAAGAAGGTTCCCGGTTCTCTGATTGCAGTTATCGTCGGAATTCTGATGGTTCAGTTTCTTCCACTGAAGGTATCCACAATCGGAAATCTGTATACGATCAGCAACTCTCTTCCGAGTTTTCATATGCCGGCGATCAGATTCAGCACCATCAGTGCTTCTGTTTCAAATGCATTTACAATTGCAGTGCTTGCCGCAATCGAGTCTCTGCTATCATGTGTAGTTGCCGATGGAATGATCAACAGCAAACATCGTTCGGATATGGAACTGGTTGCCCAGGGAGCCGGCAACATCGCTTCCGCACTCTTTGGCGGAATTCCCGCAACAGGTGCCATCGCCAGAACTGCTGCAAATATCAAAAATGGCGGACGGACTCCCATCGCCGGAATGGTACACTCCGTCACACTCATCATCGTGCTGGTCGTTCTGATGCCTTATGCCGGAATGATTCCTATGCCGACCATTGCTGCGATTCTTTTTATCGTTGCCTATAATATGTGTCAGTGGCGAACCTTCCGCGACCTGGTCAAGACAGCTCCTAAGAGTGACATTCTTGTACTGATAGTAACATTTGTACTGACAGTTATCTTTGATCTGGTCGTTGCTATCGAGATCGGTATGGTGCTTGCCTGTTTGCTTTTCATCAAGCGTATGAGCGAAGAAACCCATGCTGACAGCTGGGTGTACACAGACGATGATACTCCGGATATCGATGAACATCTGCAGAAATTACCGCTGCAGATCCGTGTTTACGAGATCACCGGACCACTGTTCTTTGGCGCCGCAGATGCTATTGAACATATCGTTGTCAAAGACTTTACCAAATGTCTGATTCTTCGTATGAGAGGCGTCCCCGCACTTGACAGCACCGCCATGAATGCACTTCAGAACCTGGTAAAAACCTGCGAGAGTAAAGGAATTACACTTGTATTCTCCCACGTCAATGAACAACCCATGCACGTTATGGAAAAAGCCGGTTTTGTGGAACTTGTCGGAAAAGAAAACTTCCAGTCAAATATATCCGCTGCATTAAAAAGAGCTGAAGAGGTCATCTGACCTTTTCAGTTCTTTTTTGAACTCATTTGCAAAATCTACTGATTGACGAATCCTCTATTGACTTTATATAATAAGTATATTAACGGCGTTTTAACCAAGCAAAGGAGTAGTATAACTGTTCTATACGTTACAGTTTACAGATGAACCAACGACATGGAAAAGACATTTTTTACAAAGGATCCTTCTTTTTACCGTTCCTTTTTCAAATTAATGACAGTAATCGCGCTGCAAAACCTGGTGGCCTACAGCGTGAATATGCTGGACAATATCATGCTGGGAAGTTATAGCCAGAATGCGCTTTCCGGCGCTGCGACGGTAAACCAGATTTATTTTATCGTAAATCAGATTGCACTGGCGATCGGCAATGCATTGATTGCAATCAGCTCCCAATATTGGGGAAGCCATCAGACAAAACCCATCCGAAAGGTAACAAAAGCCGCACTGTTATTCAGCCTGGCAATTGCTGCCGGAATTGTAGCTTTATGTATCCGAATCCCGGAAAAACTGATTGGCCTCTTTACGACTTCACCGGATATCATAAGAGAAGGTACTATTTACCTTCATATCATACAATGGACATTTTTATTTTTTATGATCAGCAACCTTTTACTGGCCATGCTCCGCAGCGTGGAGACCGTGAAGATCGCATTCCTTATATCCGTCATATCCCTGCTGGTGAACGGCGGAATCAATTATATCCTGATTTTCGGAAGATTCGGTGCACCGGAAATGGGAATCCGAGGTGCCGCCATCGGAACTTTCGCAGCACGCATACTGGAACTGGGAATCGTTCTTTTCTACGTATGGAAAAAAGACACAAAAGTCAAATTGTTTGACGAAAAATTCCGGGATGGTATTATCGGAAAAGGCAGTGGTAATGTATGGAAAACCTTTTTTAAAGTGTGTATTCCCATCCTGACTTCCAGCTTGTTGTGGGCAGTTTCCCTTCCTATGCAGACAGCGATATTGGGGCATCTTTCTGCGGATGCGATTGCAGCCAATTCCGTATCAAGCACCTTTTTTCAGTATCTGAAGGTAATCGTCATTGCGATAGCCGGCGCTTCTGCTGTCGTGATCGGAAAAGATATCGGAAGCAATGACGAAGAAAAAGTACGCTGCAACGGACGTACCCTTTCCGTACTCTATCTGGTTATCGGACTCTTGCTTGGAACTGTATTATTCTTACTTCGAAGTCCACTGTTATCCATGTACCAATTGACCCCTCAGGCTACTTTATATGCAGACCACTTCATGATTATCATGAGTGTGATCATGGTCGGAATGTCGTATCAGATGCCGGTCGGAGTCGGTATCATCCAGGGTGGCGGAGATACCAAATTTTCGATGTATCTGAACCTGATTTCCGTCTGGTGCATCGTAATGCCATTGTCCTTCCTGGCTGCATTCTACTGGAAGCTGCCGGTAGAACTTGTGGTGATCGCCGTGCAATCCGATCAGATTTTTAAATGCTTGCCCATATTCCTGCGCTTCAAAAGCTACAAATGGATCCACAAGCTGACAGCAATCGACTGATGCAGTAACGGTAAAATTCTGCGATATGGAAGTATGACGGATCACAACCCGATGACCCGTCATGAGGGACTTTATATCATCGGTGATGACAGTGGCATTACTCATTCTTTGTCTCTAACCTATAAGCAAAAGATGATCAACAATGTATTTGATGGAGGTGTATATGTCTATGACAGAAAGAGAGAAAATGTTAGCAGGAGAACTGTATGATTGCGGAGATCCGGAACTTCTGACACAGTGGCATAAAGCAAAAGATCTGGCAAGAGATTACAATCAGACAGATTCTGCAGATTCTGATGAAAAAGAACGTATTTTAAATGAGCTTCTCGGCGGAAAAGGTAAGAACTTATGGATTACTGCTCCGTTTTATGTTGATTATGGTAACAATATTTATTTCGGGAATAACTGCGAAGTAAATATGAATTGCACGTTTCTTGATGATAATATAATCCGTATCGGAGACAATGCCTTAATCGCACCAAACGTACAAATCTATACTGCATTTCATCCAACCAATGCAATAGATCGTTTTGGTGAGCCAAAAGAAGATGGCTCATTCGAATTTTGTAAAACCCAAACAGCACCGGTCATCATTGGGAACAATGTATGGATTGGTGGCGGTGCCATTATTTTACCGGGCGTTACGATCGGAGATAATGTTGTAATCGGAGCCGGCAGTATTGTAACCAAAGATATTCCCGACAATGTGATCGCAGCAGGTAATCCCTGTAGGGTAATTCGTGCGAATCAGTAAAATTTCCTGATGTAAAACAGGCCGCTATTACAAATTTATAATGATAAACCTGTATTATCCACAGCTTTTTTTCGTGAATAATACAGGTTTATTTAAATGCATGCTATCATACTATCTGTCACTGCATCCTAATTCAGCATATTCCTGTTTTAATTCTTCCGCAAGATATGCATCGCTCATACAGTGCATATCTGAAACACCATCTCGAATCAGCTGATATACCTGGGAATGGTAAAAGAAATCCAATGCAGCGTCCAATGAAATTTCCTGCTGTCTGGCAAAACACTCTATGACACGACTATATTTTTTCTGAAGTAAAATCGGATTGGCTGTCATAACATTTCACTCCCTTCAAAATGTAACAGAGACAATGCTTTCTCTGTGCGGAAACACATCTGCATATTCGGCTTTTCATACCGCAGACGGTTAATAGCTTCTGTTTTATCTATCAGTCCGTCAAAGAATAATTCCACCGTATTGAAAACCTTATCATTGGCAACACCGCCTGCAACAAGGTCATAATCCGTCAAGTCATTTCCACTTCTGCAGTCCAGAATGAAATCTAGCCATTCCTCGGAATAAGAATCAAATTTCAATATTTTCAGTTCAACTTCCCGGCTTTCATCATATTTATAACAGGAGATGATGCCATCCTTCCCACGACGTTTGAATTTACCACACCACTTTTCTGCCTGTTCATACAATGGTGTTACATAGAAACCGCGCCCGAAATCCACATTAGGGCGCGAATGTACCAAATCTGGCTTTTCTATCTCCAGAAAAGAGCCATGATATAGAATCATACTTCCACCCCCCTTTCTTTCATCACATCAATAAGATCATCCACGATATATTCCCGACTCTGAGTATGCAATACTTCATATTCTGGCACGATATAACCGTTTAAAATATCGCTTTTTTCAGTAAATGCCTGATATACACGCTCTGCATCTACTCCCAGCTTTGCCGCCACATTTTCGATACAAAATACAGCGAATTCCAATTCATTGGAATTTTTGATTATTTCATCAGCCATCATACATAATCCCTCCAAAAAATGATTGTTACTTATACATCAATTTTATCAGAAAGTACCTGTTTTATCCATGAATTTATTATATATCAGAGCAATGTGGAAATGATTAGTTACTGTTCACTCGTACCTCGTTCCAGTAACGATTCGCAGGCTCATCTGAAATTTTGCTTCGCAAAAGGAGCCTGCTCACTCCTGAATCATGTTCTTACGCAGCCTGACAACAAATGTCTGGCTGCTGTGTAAACTGTAACAATGATTACTGTTCATGACCTTCTCAGTAACTTGGAATGACCTTGTTACTGTTCCCTGATTATTCCCTACACATAAATATAATCACTCATCACCGGCTGCAAATTGTTAGAAAGTAGTGCATTATAGGCTTAATTCTTATCCTTACCAATCGTTTCCTCAATACCTGCAATTAGTGTTTTCATTGTATATTCCAGTATTTCATTTCCGAACGCTTCTGAAGATTCTCTGACCGGATGACGTCCTGCGATTCCGATCAGATTGCTCTCATCTTCTTTTACCTGACCAAAGTCAACCAGCTCCGGCCGTACGGCCATGACGATAGATGTCTCATTCGCTCCTGCATGATCGTACTGATATCTCAGTCTCTCATCTTCTGCGAAAGTCCATGCCGTAAAAATAGTTAACCCGTATTTTTCTTTCGCCTCTTCCTCCAGCTCCTGAAATGCATGGGTCGACGGACCATGTCCATGTCCTACAACAATGCGGATCCCGGCTCTGGAAAGCTGAGCGAAAATACTGCGCAGATAGTCCTGGAACAATCCCTTCTCCAGCCAGTAAGCGCTGCCTTTCATCTGCTGGACATGATAGGTATTCAGTGCACCTTCCGTGTTAATATCCATCCCATAAAACGCTTTATCACCGTCATGGAATACACGGTCAGGTCCCATAAACAGTATGGGAAGCACCACACCGCCAACTTTTTCTGCTACCCGGACAAACAGTTCTTTTGACTGAATTCCGTCAGCTCCAAGAGGCATGTGCGGACCATGCCACTCCAGTGTACCAAGCGGCAGATAAGCAACCGGCATCTCCTTTATTCTCTGTACACATTCTTCCGGAAGTAATTCTTCGTATAATACCTTCTTCATCCTATTCACCTTATCCTTTCACCGCCAGAAAGTGGCAGTTCATATTATAGCACCAGCGGCTGATGATATTCATCAGCCGCTGCCTTTTTTAATTGGTACATCGCTTCGCTTTTTATTTTACCCTGTCTGCGCTGCCACGTACAATAAGCTTCGCAGGTACTATCACTTTTAATCCTATCTCCCTGGATGATGTGATGCGTTCACGAAGAAGGCGAACCGCCTCCTCACCCAATAATTCCATATGCAGGCGCACTGTAGTCAGCGGCGGAACCAGATAGTTGGCCACCGCTATATCATTATATCCCACAATGCTCACATCCTCCGGAATCCGGAGTCCCTTTTCACTGACTGCCCGATAACAGCCCACGGCCAGAGAGTCGTTGTTTGCAAATATTGCTGTAGGTTTCTCCTTCCCTTCCAGGATTTCCCTGCACAGCACATAACCGTCCTCCGGTGTAAATTTCCCCACCCGCACAAGTGCCGGAGAGAATTCACCGATTCGCTCCATATATTTTTTGTAAGTTACCATTCGTTCATCATGCACTTCCTCGCCATCCTTGTCGACTTCATAGCCGCCAATAAATGCTATCTTTTTATGTCCCAGTCCTGTCAGATAATCCATCACCGCTTCCACAGAACTGTCCAGATCGTTGACTACGCAATCAAACTGATCTCCTTTTGGCATAGCATCCAGAAATACTGTGGGCTTTTTGAAGGCTTCTATCTGCCTTACCATACTCTTACTGAACGTTCCAAGACACAAAAGACCATCGAGACCTCCAAGATTCTTCAGTTCCTCCAGATTCTGGATCTGGCAGCGTTCCATATTCTCTGCCTCTAGTTTTTTTTCTACCGCCAGACGGACTGTCAGATAATAAGTATCCCTCAGCTCCTCCTCTCTGGAATAAGAATAATAAACCCCAACCGTCAGGTGACGCTTCCTGCTTTTTCTTTCCCTTGCCTGATACTGAAGCTCCCTGGCAGTATCAAATATTTTCATTCTGGTCTCATCCTGCACATTCAACGTCTCATCATGGTTCAAAACTCTGGAGACTGTCGCTGCGGAAAAACCTGTACGCTCTGCGATATCTTTTATTGTAGCCATCTTAAATCCCTCTCTGCATGATACTTTTCAATACTTTCGAATCGCATCAGCTATGTCAGTGCATTTCATGGTTTATCTTACCATATTGCCCCCAACCACGCAACGAATTGTTACAACGCCCTTATGCCGTTGTTTCCTCCGTGGCTGAATTCGCCAGAATAACCGCCGCCAGAATAATGACACATCCCAATATCATGCGCAATGTGATACTTTCATGAAGAATCATAACCGAGAACAAAGTTCCGAAGACAGACTCCATAGACAGAATGATCGCCGCCTTTGTCTCATCCACATATTTCTGGCAGGCTGTCTGAAGAAGATAGCAGACCGTTGTGCTGATAATGCCGAGATAGAGAACACTCCACCATCCTTTTGCAGTAACCTGAAAATGCACTTGCCCGGAGGCAATCATGAATATCAATGATAAAACGCCTGCTGTACACATCTGAATAAAGTTCAACACAGATGCCCGGTACTTCTTTACAAAGATGCTTGTCAGAAAAATCTGAAAAGCAAAGCCCACTGCACATATAAGTGTCAGTCCGTCACCCAGTCCCAGTGACAGATCCTTATCCAGGGACAGAAGTCCCACCCCTGCTATGGCCAGCACTGCTCCTATTATACCTCTGAATCCTACTTTTTTCCGGCAGATCAGAAAAGCAATAAAAGGAACAATCACCACATTTGTGGCTGTGAGGAACGCATTTTTTGACGGGGTCGTATATTGCAGTCCTATGATCTGAAGAGAAAACCCAATAAAAAGAGCTGCGCCCATAAAAACTCCTGCAGTTACTTCCTCTTTTTTTATCCCTTTAAGATTCCGGATACTTATCCCACCCATAAGCACGGAAGCCAACAAAAAACGAATGGTCATGATCTGAAAAGGCGACAGACTGTCAAGAGCCATGTCACTGGCCACAAAGCCTCCTCCCCAGATAACAGTAACTAATACCAATCCGGCAATCGCCATATATTTTTTCATAAATCACCTTATCCTTCCAGAGGTTTCAGACAAATATCAGACCCGATTCCACATAAAAATTCTGCAAGCACATCAATACATCCCTGCACATCCTCCATACTGCACACTTCTGCCGGATTATGCATATAGCGAAGAGGTATGGACATAACTGTTGTAGGTATCCCCCTGCCTGCCATATGAATAGCATCTGCGTCCGTACAGGTTCTTCCACATCCATTCTCCCACTGATATTTCATATGTATATTCCGGGCAGCTTTTTCGAGTCGCTCCACCACCATTTTATGACTGAAAGAATTATGGAGGAAAACAGGTCCGCCTCCCAAAAGGATCTCTCCGTTTTCGATAGCTCTTGTTCCCTCATAATCGCTGGTATATGTAACATCAAGCACAACAGCCAGAGTCGGAGCGATTCGGGATGCACACCAGGCAGCTCCGTGCTTTGTCAGTTCTTCCCCTACAGTAGTTGCCGCATAAATTCCACATGTGCAGCCTCTTTCCTTGGCCTTTTTCGCAGCCTCCAGGATAATATATCCTCCCAGACGGTCATCAAGGCCTCTTGCACAAAGTCTGTCATTCAAAAGTTCTCTGTAATCCGTGTCAAAGCTCACCGGATCACCACAGGTCACATGAGCCATGGCATCTTCCTTTGAAACAGCACCGATATCGATGATGATATCTGTAATTCCCAACTCTTTCTTATTCAGAGATCCGTGGTTTCGGACTGCGCCGTAAACCACATTTCCTTCATGCATGATTCTGACTTTCTGTCCAAGATAAGTTCCCGGATAAATACCACCCGCCTTGGATACGTGGAGCATTCCTTTCTCCGTAATATGCGATACCATGAGACCAATCTCATCCATATGTGCCGACAGCATAACCTTGATCTCTGCATCCGGATTTACTATACTTACCACATCGGCAATTTCATCCGTGTAGATCTCATCCGCAAATCCTCTTGCATACTTTATAACTTTTCTTTGAATCTCTTCCTCAAAGCCGGAAACTGATGCTGTTTCCAGTAATTCATATAAAAATTCTCTGTTCATATGTATTCTTACTCCTTTTTCCCGTTCTATACCGCGTTCATCGTCCGCTCACGCTTTTTGTTGATCCGATAATACAATCCTACACTGAGCAGGAATCTGGACACCTGATCCATCGCAATAATAATCCAGATTATTGTCAAAGGCAGCCTTAACACATAAGCAGCCAGCATACACAGAGGAATCCTTACGATCCATATGCCAAATCCCGCTACCAGCATAGGAGCATTCTTATACCCCATAGCTCTGATGGTTCCATTGTAGATTCTGGACAGGTTCTGAGGTATCTGGATAAATCCCATAACGAACACATATACAACACCTATGGCCTGTAATTCAGGTTTGTCCGTCATCAGAGTCATAAAGAACCGCGGGAGGAAAATCAGTAACACCGAGGTTATCGAGCTGATAAATACTCCCACTTTCAGTTGTTCTTTAAAGTAAACTTTTCGCAGTTCCTCATCCTGCATACCAATCGCTCTGGCTGCCAGTGTAGTGGATGCCGTACTAAAACCAATGGCCGGCATCTCCGTAATTTCCTCTGCCTGTATACCCAGCTGATATGCGGCAAATGCCTGGTTTCCGTAGAATAATATCACTTTACTCAAAATGATAGCAGAAACCTGCCAAAATACAGTTTCCAACGCTGCCGGAATTCCTGTAGTATAGATTTCATAGATACATTTTTTATCAAAACTGAAAAATCTATGCTCAGAAGGTACTTTCCGAAACAGTCCACCCTTCTTTTTATACAGAAGGTACAGTCCTGTACCTGCACCAACTGCCTGTGCTGTCAAAAGAGCGGTAGCCGCACCTTTTATTCCCATGCCAGGGATACCGAAAACGCCAAAGATAAAACAATAACCACAGACAATATTGACCACATTCATAAGAACCGCAATATACATAGGAATCTTTGTATTGCCGTATCCCTGGAAAGAGGCCGTAACCACCGTCGTAATCACCACAAACGGGAATTCGAATATAATGGTCTTCATATACCCCTCTGCCAAAGAGAGGATCTGGGGATCCTTCGAAAAAAAACCAAGAAAAAGCGGTGCCTTAAAGTATAACACCACCTGGAAAATAAACACAATAATCATTTCCGTAAGTATGGTCTGCTCCGCAATCTTCCTGCAATCCTGATGTCTGCCCGCACCATATGCCCGGGCGATCAAAACTGTAGCCCCAATTGCCACTCCCTTATAAAAGCACCATAATGTATCTGTAATCCGGATACAGATCCCCTGTGCGGAAATGTCATTTGCAAGCAACCGTCCAACCATTGCCGTGATTACCAGGTTTGCCGAAATCTGAAGTATGTTTTCCAGTATCATCGGAATAATGATTTGATAAATATCTCGTTTTATAACTTTTTTTCCGTACACAGAAACCTCCATCCTTTTTAAAACGGGTGTTTGAATATACTTCAGACACCCGTTTTAT
>OIYV01000990.1_pt1 | contig 14406 bp, 12 predicted proteins | sample 1588251 | NCBI WGS metagenome assembly OIYV01 (sample SAMN03283282) | human gut metagenome | biome: human-associated habitat; material: feces | host: Homo sapiens | place: Peru | collected 2012
AATATGGATGTGATCACCATGGCATCTGTTGTTCAGCTGGGTCTGATCCAGAGAGACCGTATCTTTACGATTTCTGTTCTGTTGCCGGATCGTCCGGGTGAACTTACAAAGGTTTCTCAGAAGATTGCAGAGCAGCAGGGTAATATTATTAAACTGGATCATAACCAGTTCTATAGTACAAACAGAAATGCAGCTGTGGAGCTTAAGATTACTATGGAAGCGTTTGGTACGGAGCATAAGCAGCAGATTATGCAGGAACTGGAAAAAGATGGATATCGGCCGAAATTGATTCGGACGAATCTGTAAAATATAGAAGGGTGAGCCAATACGGGGACGCCCGAAAGCAGACTGCGCTGTTTGCTGCAACGTGGGCAGGGGAACTTTGAGCTAATCACCAACTTCGACTATATTCACGAGGGTCAGCGGACCCTCGCGAAAGTCTACGTAGGTGCTGGATCTCAAAGCTTGCCCTAACCGCCCACAAAGTGTTGCCGTCTCCTGATGTTGCAGACCGCTTTCGGATCCTGATTTTCACGTGGGGGAGGGGGGTGAAGCAGATAGTGGATAGAAGGAAAAAGCATAAAAAGAAAAAGCATAAAAAGAAAAGAAGGATTAAGCGAGTTTTTACATATAAAAATGGCAACCGGAAATGTTGGGTTCGGTTGCCATTTTTGGATGGGGTAAAAGACGGTTCTCTTGGTGTTTATTTGCCCAGGAGTTTTTCGCCGATCTGGTAGACGTCGCCGGCGCCCATGGTGATCAGGAGGTCACCGGGCTGGCAGTTTTCCAGAAGGTAGTTTTCGATTTCGTCGAAGGTTGGGAAGTATTCACATGGGGTTCCCAGTTCCTGGATTCTTTTCTGAAGGTCGGCGGAAGAGATGCCGAGGGTGTCGGTTTCTCTTGCGGCGTAGATGTTTGCCAGTACTACATGGTCTGCCAGAGTCAGTGCTTCGGCGAATTCCGGGAGCAGAGCTTTGGTACGGGTGTAGGTATGGGGCTGGAAGATACACCAGGTTTTTTTGTGCGGATAGTTTTTGGCAGAGGTCAGTGTTGCTTTGATCTCTGTCGGATGATGGGCATAGTCATCGATCACGGTGATATCGCCGATGTTCCCTTTGAACTGGAAACGGCGGTCGGTTCCGGTGAAGTTGACCAGACCTTTCTGGATCGTTGCATCGTCCATACCCAGTTTTTCACCCAGAGCGATCACGGAAAGGGCGTTGGACACGTTGTGGATACCGGGTACCTTCAGGGAGAAGGTTCCTGTGGTTTCCCCGTGATGCAGACAGGTAAAGGTCGGGTGACCGAAGGTATCGTATGTAATATCGGTTGCTGTATAATCAGCTTCATGTTCCAGTCCGTAAGTGATGACTTCGCATGGCAGATCCCTGATGATATCCTCATAATGAGGAGTATCACTGTTGATGATCAGGGTACCGTCAGCCGGAAGTTTTTCTGCAAACAGCCGGAAGGAATGGCGGATATCGTCGATATCCTTGAAGAAATCCAGATGATCAGCATCCATGTTCAGGATGATACTGATTTTCGGGAAAAAGCTTAAAAAGCTGTTGGTATACTCGCAGGCCTCGGTAATGAAAGTGCCGGAATGTCCCAGGCGCAGATTACCGCCGATGGCCGGCAGGATACCGCCGACAGAGATTGTCGGATCAAAACCACCTTCCAGCAGAATATGAGAAGCCATGGAAGTTGTTGTGGTTTTTCCGTGGGTTCCGGATACTGCGATGGGGATCTGGTAATTTTTCATGATCTGTCCCAGCAGATCGGCACGGGTCATCATCGGGATATTTTTTTCTTTCGCACAGGCATATTCCGGGTTATCCGGGTGGATCGCAGCGGTATAAACCACCAGATCGATACCGTCGATAATATTGGATGCGCGCTGTCCGTAGAAAATCTGTGCACCGTTTGCAGTCAGATGATCCGTCAGAGCACTTTCTTTGGAATCAGAGCCGGATACGGTGAATCCCTCTTTTAAAAGAATCTCGGCAAGGCCGCTCATGCTGATACCGCCGATGCCGATAAAATGTATGTGAACAGGTTTTGTAAAATCAATGGTATACATAGGAGTTCTCCCTTTCTTACAGACGTTTGTATCATATTTATGATGCCGGCTTCCCAAGGTCGGAAAGGTTGGGAAAGCTGCTTTCGGCGAGCGATCCGCAGGCATCAGTCGGGTACAAAAGACATTTTGTAACAACATTTATTATAGACGGAAAAGGGGAAAATGGAAAGATTTTTTTAAGGATGAGGAAAAAAACCAATAGGTATAGAAGAAAATGACGAAAGGGAGAAGAAACATTGTATAAATGTCATAAAAACGCGAAAAGATTCGATAAAAATATGTAAAAAATGTTCACTAAATCTGATAAGTGTGATATAATCTTTTTACTATATATGACAAGAGGTGATTGCATGATTAAGAAAGAAATGATTGCAATGCTGTTGGCCGGAGGTCAGGGAAGCCGACTCGGCGTACTTACCGAGAAAGTTGCCAAACCGGCGGTGGCATTTGGAGGAAAATATCGGATTATCGATTTTCCGTTGAGTAACTGTATTAATTCAGGCATTGATACCGTGGGTGTCCTGACCCAGTATCAGCCACTGCGTCTGAATACCCATATCGGAATCGGTATTCCGTGGGATCTGGACCGGAATGTGGGCGGTGTTACCGTGCTTCCCCCCTACGAAAAAAATGGTAACAGCGACTGGTATACCGGAACAGCAAACGCAATTTTTCAGAATATGGCATACATGGAGACCTATAATCCGGACTACGTTCTGATTCTCTCCGGTGATCATATTTATAAGATGGATTACGAAGTGATGCTTGATTATCATAAGGCAAATAAGGCTGATGTGACCATTGCCTGTATGCCGGTGCCGATCGAAGAGGCAAGCCGTTTCGGTGTTATGATCACTGACGGCGCGGGACGGATTACCGAGTTTGAAGAAAAACCGGAACATCCAAGAAGTAATCTGGCATCCATGGGAATTTATATTTTCTCCTGGAAGACACTCAAAGAGTCTCTGATGGCACTGAAAGATCAGCCAAACTGTGACTTCGGTAAACATATCCTGCCATACTGCAGAGATAATGGAAAGAGACTGTTTGCCTATGAATTCAACGGATACTGGAAAGACGTAGGAACACTGGGGTCTTATTGGGAAGCAAATATGGAACTGATCGATATCATTCCGGAATTTAACCTGTATGAAGAATTCTGGAAAATCTATACCAAGGGCGATATCATCCGTCCACAGTACATATCCGGGGAATCCGTTGTTGAAAGAAGTATTATCGGTGAAGGTGCGGAGATTTATGGTGAAGTGCATAATTCCGTCATCGGTGCGGATGTAACGATTGAAAAAGGAGCTGTGGTGCGGGATTCCATTATTATGAAACATACACGTATCGGCGCCGGAAGCCAGATTGACAAGTCCATTATCGCAGAGAGCGTGAATATTGGAGAAAACGTTGTCACAGGTGTGGGCGAGGAAGCTCCGAATGTTCTGAAACCGGCTGTCTATGGATTCGGCCTTGTTACAATCGCAGAAAATTCTGTTATTCCGTCAGGTGTGAAGATTGGAAAGAACACAGCCATCAGTGGTGAGACCACTGCGGAGGATTATCCGGACGGAGAGCTTGTAAGCGGCGGAGCAATTGTAAAGAAGGACGGTGAGTAATATGAGAGCATTAGGAATTATTCTGGCAGGCGGTAATAACAACAGGATGAGAGAACTGTCCAACAGACGTGCCATCGCAGCGATGCCGGTAGCGGGAAGTTATCGGAGCATCGACTTTGCACTGAGTAACATGACCAATTCTCATATTGCGAAAGTTGCAGTCCTGACACAGTACAACGCAAGATCGTTGAATGAGCATCTGAGCTCTTCCAAATGGTGGAATTTCGGAAGAAAACAGGGAGGATTGTTCGTGTTTACACCGACGATCACTCCGGATAACAGCTTCTGGTATCAGGGAACCGCAGATGCGATTTATCAGAACCTGGATTTCCTGAAGAGAAGCCATGAACCATATGTGGTCATCGCATCCGGTGACTGTGTATACAAACTGGATTATAACAAAGTTCTGGAATATCATATCGCAAAACGTGCCGATGTAACTATTGTGTGCAAAGATGTGGATGCCAATGAGGATGTGACCAGATTTGGTGTGCTTCGCATGAACGAAGACTACCGGATCGAAGAATTTGAAGAGAAACCGATGATATCCGATTATCATACCATCTCCACAGGAATCTATGTGATCCGGCGCCGTCAGCTGATCGAGATGATCGAGCGCTGCGCACAGGAAGGAAGACATGATTTTGTAAAAGATATCCTGATTCGCTATAAGAATCTGAAAAGGATCTATGGATATAAGATCCAGGATTACTGGAGCAACATCTCTACCGTTGAGGCTTACTACAAGACCAATATGGATTTCCTGAAACCGGAAGTGAGAGATTATTTCTTCCATCAGTATCCGGGAATCAATTCCAAGATCGACGATCTTCCGCCGGCAAAATATAATCCGGGATGTCTGGTAAAGAACAGCCTGGTATCCAGCGGCTGTATCATCAACGGACAGGTGGAGAATTCTGTTCTGTTTAAGAAAGTATATGTGGGAAATAACTGCGTCATTAAGAATTCTATTATTTTGAATGACGTGTATCTGGGGGATAATACCCATATCGAAAACTGCATCGTAGAAAGCCGGGATACCATCCGGGCCAATTCCTACTATTGCGGAGAAGGCGAAATAAAAGTTGTCGTGGAAAAGAACGAGCGCTATGCGCTGTAATAACAGAGCGGCTGTCTGGTGATTCGCGGAGAAATAACAAATCAGCGGCTATAACTGTTCGGAAGGAGAACGACATATGAAAGGGGCATGTGCTATGGAGATTACAGACGTAAGAGTGCGCAAAGTGACAAAAGAAGGTAAGATGAAAGCAGTTGTTTCCATAACAATTGATGATGAATTTGTTGTACATGATATTAAAGTGATCGAGGGAGAGAAAGGACTGTTTATCGCTATGCCAAGCCGTAAGGCTTCCGATGGAGAGTATCGCGATATTGCACATCCGATCAATTCCAACACAAGAGAAAAGATCCAGAGTCTGATTCTGGAGAAATATGAGGAAGTAATGGCAGAAGATGCCGTTGCAGATAATGCGTAACCGAATTGTCATATATATGGGGTGACGCGGAGCAGGAACAGATTCACAGATCTGTTCCTGCAGATAAGAAAACGAAAAGCGGTGGCTGGGGGGCTGCCGCTTTTTTCATCTGCTCTTTCCGCTGGACAAATCCAGGGAGTCTTGCTATAGTGGGACGTAGAAAATGTCCGCGGGAGCGGACGGGAGAGAGAAAAAAGAGGGGACGGGTGTTGTTATGAGAGTGGAACTGCCGGAAAGTTTTGAAAAAAGAATGAAAGAAATGCTGGGGGATGAGTACGAATCGTATATCGAAAGCTATGACAATCCCAGACAGTATGGACTCCGGATCAATCCGATGAAGGTTACGGGGGAAGAACTGGCGGAAGGCTCCGGGTTTTCTCTGGATCCGATTCCGTGGACAAAGACCGGATATTTTTATAAAGAAGAGGATCAGCCGGCAAGACATCCGTATTACAGTGCCGGGCTTTATTATCTGCAGGAGCCAAGTGCCATGACTCCGGCAGCAAGATTTCCGGTAGAACCGGGGGAGAGAGTACTGGATCTGTGTGCGGCACCGGGTGGAAAGGCTACGGCTCTCGGAGCAGCGCTTCAGGGAAAAGGTGTGCTGGTGGCAAACGATATCAGTAATTCCAGGGCCAAAGCACTGTTAAAGAATCTGGAGGTATTTGGTATATCCAACGCCTTTGTGACCAACGAAGTGCCACAGAACCTGGCAGATCGGTTTGAAGGATTTTTTGATAAAGTGCTGATCGATGCACCGTGCTCCGGGGAGGGAATGTTTCGCAAAGATCCGGCGGTGATCAAAACCTGGGAGGAAGAACGCCCGGAGTTTTTTGCGAAACTGCAGAAAGATATCCTGAAAAATGGTGTGCGGATGCTGCGCCCGGGTGGAAAACTGCTGTATTCCACCTGTACCTTTGCACCGGTGGAGAACGAGGGAAGTATCTCCTGGATCCTGGACGAGTGCCCGGAGATGGAACTGATTCCCATCGAAGGATATGAAGGATTTTCCGAGGGTAACCCTGCGTGGGGGGATGGAAGAGAGGAACTGCGCCGCTGTGTGCGGATCTGGCCCCACAAGATGAAGGGAGAGGGGCATTTTCTGGCACTGATGAAAAAGTCAGAGGATGCACCGGAGACAAGGATCAAACTGGAACCGCCGACACGGATGGACAAAAAAAATAAAGCGGTCATGGAAGAATTCTTCAAAGACTGTCAGTGGAAACCGGACTGGGAACGGGTGCAGATCAAAGGTGAGAAAGTCTACCTGGTACCGGAACTTCCGGCAAAGTTGAACGGGATTCATTTTTTGAGGAACGGACTGTATCTGGGAGATCTGAAGAAAAACCGTTTTGAACCATCCCAGCAGCTTGCGATGACACTGAAGGCTTCCGATTATGCGGGAAGCGTATCCCTGTCGCCGGAGGACGAACGGATCGGACGGTATCTGCGCGGAGAAACCCTGCTTTTGGGGCCGGAGGAGGCGACCAGGGAGAAAGGCTGGATCCTGGTCTGTGTGGATCAGTATGCCCTTGGCTGGGGAAAACTGGTGAATGGAGTTCTGAAGAATAAATACTGGAGCGGCTGGCGGTTAAAAGGTTGACAAAAATTCGTATATTTACGGGAAAATTCGCCAAAAGCCAACTAATTATTACGTAATTATTACGAGATATTAAAAAACTACTTCACAATGCTACAAAACCATGTTATAATGACTCTTGCCTGAGAAAGTGAGAGGAATTTATATGAGAAGAAAAAGAATCACAAGCCTGGTACTTTCCGTATGTCTTATCGTGGGAAGTGCGGTACAGGGTGGAGCTGCTACCACGCAGGAGAAGATCTCCGATGCGAAGGCACAGCAGCAGGCGAATCAGTCTTCCCTGCAACAGACCCAGGAAAAGATTCAGGAACTGGAATCAAAAAAAGGTGAATCAGAAACTTATCTTGCAGATCTGAACACTCAGTTGGACGATCTTCGCAGCAGTCTGGAAAAACTGCAGAACGATTACGATGCGAAGCAGGAAGAACTGACACAGCTGCAAAGTGACCTTGAAGATGCGAAAGCGGATGAAGCGCAGCAGTATGAAGCGATGAAACTCCGCATCCGCTATATGTACGAAAACTCAGCCAGCAATTATATGAACCTGCTGTTCGAATCCGGAAGCATTTCCGATTTCTTAAACCAGGCTGAGAACATTTCCCAGATGTCAAAGTATGACAGAGACATGCTGGATACATACAGAGAAACAAAAGAAGCCATCCAGACCAAAGAGGAACAGGTGGCACAGGAAAAAGAAGAGATTGTGGCTCTTCAGCAGGAGAGCGCGGACAAGCAGGCAGCAGTAGAAGAACTGGTGGAGGCAACTTACCAGCAGATCCGTGAATATCAGGAAGATATTCAGAGTCAGCAGACAGCAGAGAATGATCTGTTGACTAAGATCAGCAGTCAGGAAGATGCGATCAACGACCTTCTTCGTCAGGCAAAAGAGGAAGAAGCAGCAGCCAGATTAGCAGCACAGCAGGCGGCACAGGCAGCAGCTGAGAAAGCAGCACAGGAAGCGGCAGCAAAAGAAGCAGCAGAGAAAAAAGCGGCAGAAGATGCAGCAGCACAAAAGGCAGCACAGCAGAAAGCAGCGCAGCAGGCAGCGTCAGCGACACAGAAAACATCAAACAGCAGTACAACAACGACTACAACGACAAGTAATACTGCTGCGAATACAACAACTTCAACAACTACAACAGACAGCTCCGACGATACCATCGATACTTCACAGGGCAAATACCTGGGAAGATTCAAACTGACAGCATATTGCAACTGTTCCATCTGTTGCGGAAAATGGTCCGGCGGCGGAACAGCCAGCGGAACTACTCCGACACCGGGACGTACCATCGCGATGGCGGGAGTTCCATTCGGAACCAAACTTTCCATCAACGGTCAGATCTATACCGTAGAAGACAGAGGAACTGCATACGGACATGTGGATATCTTCATGGGAAGCCACAGCCAGGCATTGAGCTTTGGTATGAAATATGCAGATGTGTATCAGGTGAACTAATAGAAGAATGAGAACAGAGAGCGCAGGATACGGGAAACGTGTTTGCACTCTCTTTTTTTGCTTACAGGAGATTGCTTTCCTGTTCATAATCCGGCTTCCGGCTGCATAGAATGCAGATAGTTTCGTAACAGCGAAACAAAGGAGGGAAAACGATGGATGCCACGATTCTGGTAAACTGTACACATCGCTTGCCGCGAAAAGCGATACCACAGACCTTAGTTGAGCCGGAAATCATCTTTGATGCACCTGTCGGAGACAGGAAAAGATTACTTGAAGTCAGTGCAGCGAAGGGTGTGGAGGCGCTTTTTGCGAGAGGAAAAGAGGAAGGAATCTATCTGTGCGGAGTATCTGGCTACCGAAGCTACGAAAGACAGGAAGAACTCTATCAGAAGAAACTGCGGGAACAGCCGAAAGGAAACGAAGGTCCTGTACATTGGATAGCACCGCCGGGAGCCAGTGAGCATCAGACGGGTCTGGCACTGGATGTTTCCTGTCAGGCGGTTGACTATAAACTGGATGAACGTTTTGGAGAAACCCGGGAAGGGCGGTGGCTGAAGCGGTGCGCACCCTTATTTGGCTTCATCCTGCGCTATCCGAAAGGAAAAGAGCATATAACCGGGTATGGATGGGAGCCCTGGCATATCCGGTATGTAACTCGGTCGCTGGCGTTGTATCTGACACTTACAGGGCTGACACTGGAAGAATATTATGAGCAGAAATAACATGAGGCGGAACGCCGGCAAAAGATGCTGGTGTTCCGCCTTGTTGTTACATTGTATATCATCAATTGTTCATAGTGAAGGTCAGATATCGGGCTATCATTTCTGCTACCTTTGCATCCACTTCGGAAATCGGATCCGTGCGCTTCATGCCAAGAAAACACACGGCCCCGACCGGATCCCCGTCCCGCGTCACAGGAACCAGCGCCTGTTCCGTGTGCGCATCATCGTCTGTCACCGGATAATAAGCGTTATTTCCCGGGATAAAATCCCGGTCAAAGAGTCGCTGCTCCATCGCTTTACTGAGAGATTTCCCCTGATACTTCTTATTCTCCGGCCCGGCCGCGGCCACCACCTGCTCCTGATCACAGATACAAAACAGCTTTCCGCATGTCTTCGCAGCCGCTTCCGCCAGTTGCTGTGCGCTGGTCGAAATCTCTCCGATCGGCGAATATTTTTTCAGGATAATCTCCCCGTTCCGATCCGTAAAAATCTCCAGAGGTTCCGATTCCCGTATCTTCAACGTCCGCCGTATCTCCTTCGGAATCACCACCCGCCCGAGATCATCGATTCTTCGTACAATTCCTGTAGCTTTCATAAACTTTCTCCTCGTAAATATGATGTGATAAAACTGGTTTCAGATGAAATTAAAGTTCTGGTATTAGTATCGGCGGATTTCTGGAAATTATGAGTTGGAATGGTGGGTTTTGGGAAACGTGGTTCGAAAACAGAAAATTTTTGGCTTTTTAAAACCGGGAGACGGGTGGAAACGTCTAATAAGGGGGTGGTGGGAGGATAGTATAGTAAGAGTTATACGAAGAAATGGAGGTTACGGGCTATAGTTAGGTATAATTCCCGGGTGGTAATAAAGTGGGGGATATGGTATAATTTATCGGATAGAGTGTATTTTGAAGTGGAATACAGTGATAGAAATATAGAAGAGTAATGAGGGAGACACAATGGTGAAAAAAACTTTGAAAAAACTGGATAAAAGTCTGATATTAATTATGAAATTAGTTTTATATCTGATTTTAATGGCATTGTTTTTTGGGATTATGTCTTATAGAAATAAGCCATTATTAATTTTGTCCAGAACTATGGGGAGTACCATATTGACATTTGTAATTGTCGGAGCATTGTTCCTTAGAATCTACGGAACGTATGATATCGGAAGAAAGAAGAGCAAACCGATTATTTATTCCGTGATTCTGGCAACCATGTTTACAGATCTTGTCACATATCTGGAATTGATGATTATGAATACTATCACACCGAATATCAATGCGTTTCGTTTGACCAGTATTGAATGGTTGTTGCTTACTATGATAGTACAGATTGTGGTAATTATATTGTATACATATGCCGGAAATGCGTTGTATTTTTATACTCATGAGCCGGAGACGTGTTGTATCATTGCTTCTACCAAGGATGGTGTTCGTCGCGTTATGCGCGGGATTGATAAATATAAAAAGCAATATAAAGTAGAACATATAGTGAATTATAAAAAGAAAAGTATTTATCACATGATTGATGAGGTCCATGCAGTATTTTTGTGTGAGATACCAGCAACAGAGAGAGAGAATATTATTAATTACTGTTATGAAAACCGGAAAAATATTTACTATACACCAGAGATTGCGGATGTGGTAGAAAGTAATGCAGAAAATTATCTTTTGGATGATATCAGTGTTTTCAACTATAACGTGAAATCCTTATCATTGGAACAACAGTTTTTGAAAAGATTGTTGGATTTGGTTTTGGTAATCTGTATGGGAATTGTGAGCTCTCCTATCTGGATTATAAGTGCGCTCGCAATCAAGTGCTATGACCATGGACCTATACTATTTAAACAGAAAAGAGCAACCTTGAATGGGCGGGTGTTTGAAGTGTACAAGTTCAGAACAATGAAAGAAAATGTAGAGAATCGATCAGTTACAAAAGATGATGATCGAATTACTCCGCCAGGACGAATCCTTCGAAAAATCCGCATGGACGAGTTACCACAGCTTTTAAACATCTTAAAGGGTGATATGAGTTTTGTCGGTCCGCGTCCAGAAATGATGGAAAATGTGACAGCATATACAGAAGAACTTCCGGAATTTAAGTACCGTCTGCGAGTAAAGGCCGGACTCACTGGTTATGCGCAGATTGCAGGAAAATATAATACGACACCGAAGGATAAGTTGATGATGGATCTTTTGTATATTGAAAAGTATTCTATCTGGAAGGATATCCAGTTACTGTTCCAGACGGCGATTGTTTTTCTTAAAGCGGACAGTACGGAAGGATTTGATACAAATAACAAGATTGAATTAGATGAGTTTGAGGAATAATTAAAAATGAAAGAATGGATTATTCCTTAAATAAGAGAAGTGACTAATGTAAAAATAGTAGGAGATTATTTGAAAAATAGAGAAAATTATATGAGTAAAAAAATATTTAACCTAGATTATATATATGTTAGGGATTTTTGGCATGGTTTTGCGATACATAAGAACATTTCAATTATCTACGATAGATGGAACAATTAATAAAATGTATTTTTCATATATGGGATATTATGCGCTGTTTCTTTGAGTGGCAGTGTTTGTATTTATAAAAAATTCAAGAATTGTTGAGAAAATTGAGAAAAGTATCTATGGTAGAAAAATATTAGTTTCCATATCGTCAATGAGTTTTGGTGTTTATCTTGTACATATAATTGTATATAGGTTTTTAGCCAAATATATTAGTACAGGAACATGGAAGTGGAGATTACTCATGCCATTTATTATTTATGGAATCAGCATAGGGATTCTTTTTGTTATGAAAAAAATACCTGTTATAAAGAGAATCGTACCGTGATTTAGAAAAAGATTTGCAAGGAGAACGTAACATGAATCAAACGAAAGTAAGTATTATTATGCCTGTATATAAAGTGGAAGAATATGTAGGAAAAGCAATTGAAAGCATCCAGGCACAGACGTTAAAAGAATGGGAATTTTTGATTGTAGATGACGGAACGCCGGACAGAAGCGGTGAAATCTGTGATGAATATGCGAAAAATGATAATAGGATTAAAGTGTTTCATAAAGAGAATGGGGGCGCTCCCAGCGCCAGAAATATGGCTATAGAAATGGCAAAGGGAGAATATATGTATTTTCTGGATTCTGATGATTGGGCAGAACCTACCATGTTGGAAGATATGTATAACCTGGCAAAGAGAAATAATTCACAGCTTGTGGTAGCGGGTTTTTATATTGATACTTATTACGAAAAAGATAAATATGTTACAGATGACTATGTGGTGGGGGATGCAGTATATCCAACAAAGGAAAAATTCCGCAGAAATGCATATAAGCTTTTTGATAAAAATCTTTTGTATACACCATGGAATAAACTGTATGAATCGAAATATATTATGGAAAATAATCTTCGTTTTCCAACTACGTTTTGGGATGATTTTCCATTTAATGTGAGTATTGTAAGAAATGTGGAACGTGTTACCGTCACTTCTAAACAGTATTATCATTTCCTGAGAGCAAGAACAGAATCTGAAACTACAGCGTATCGCCCGGGGATGTATGAAAAACGTGAGGAAGAGCATGGATGGATGGTTAATCTGTATAAAGAATGGAATGTAATGGATTCTGTTAGTGTGGAGATGATTGCCAGAAGATATGTGGAACGGTTTATTGGATGTGTGGAAAATATTACAAATCCTAAATGTATAATGACAGCGAAAGAAAAACGTCAGGAAATCAAAAAAATGCTTAGAAATCCGAGATTGAAACAGATGTTGAAATTGGCAAAGCCGAGATCCGGATATATGAAAATCATGGTGTTGCCATTAAAGTGGAATAGTACGCTGTTGACATATTGGGAAGCGAAGACGATAACATTTGTGAAGACAAAGAATACGAAGTTGTTTACGAAATTGAAAGTGGGAAGATAGAGATGGAAAATCAACCTTTTTTTAGTATTGTAATGCCGGTTTATGGGGTTGAAGAATATTTGGAAAAAGCTGTATATAGTGTTTTAGGACAGAGTTTTCAGAATTTTGAAGTTATATTAGTTGATGATAAATCACCTGATAATGCAGGGAAAATATGTGATGAATTAGCAAGAAAAAATGCTAAAATTATTGTAATCCACCATGATGAAAACAGAGGTCTCAGTATGGCAAGAAACACTGGGGCTGAGAGAGCTAGCGGTAAGTACATATGGTTTATGGATTCTGATGATTATGTTGAAAGTACATTATTAGAAAAAGTTCACGATTCTTTAATGAAAAATAAGGCTCAAGTAGTGGTTTTTGGTGTTGAGGAAGAATATTTTAATGAAAAAGGCGAAAAAAAGAAAAGTAAACAGATTACATTAGAAACAAAATATTTGGAGAGTAAAGAGGAGGTACGAAAAACTATTATAAAGCTAGAAGAAAGTACACTGTATGGTTATGCATGGAATAAAATTTATGATTTGGAAAATTTGAAACAGTGTAGTATTAAGTTTGAAAAAGTTACCTTAATAGAAGATATTATGTTTAATGTTCAGTATTTTGAGAATATAGATAAACTTAACATTCTTTCGGACGTATTGTATTATTATGAAAAGAGAATGGGAAATAGTTTAACTGCTAAATATGTACCTGATTATTTTGAATTGCATCGGCAAAGAGTAGAAATGATTTATGAGCAACAAAAAAGATGGGGGATAGATACAAAAGAAATCAGAGCAGTTCTGGGGAAAATATATTGTAGATATATTTATTCTTCTTTTAAGTTCAATTCTTTTATTTATTATTCTTTTTTTGTTCGATTGTTGGATTGGGTATGTCTAGAAGTTTGTGTATTGCGGGTTGCATATCCGTATGCTTTCTGTAAGATTTTATTAAAGAGATTTCTGAAATGGACAGAGGTTCTTTAATCAGGGACTCATCGGAATCTCTATAACCAAAAGTTGTCAGGATGTCATCTATTTTGTAGTATTCACACAGGAGCATAAGAACATCAGCACGAGGCTGTGTTGTTCCAATTTCCCATGCATAGATAGTTTTTTCAGAAACGACATAATTATGTTTCCGTAAAAATGTTCTAATATCGTTTATGGAAAGATTATTTAAAGTTCTGTAATACTTTAATACTCGTGCTATGTTATCGTTTTTCATTATTGCCTCCGTTTCACAAAGTTCTATTTTAAATAGAAAAAATATTAAAAAGTTCTTGTTTAAATAGAAATGCCGTGCTATAATATGATTAAGTTTTTAGAATTAAACGCTCTTACTGAGGATGGTTGCTTTATGATAAATTTACAAAAGATAATAGATTATATAGAGCAACATGATATATCCGAAGAATTATTTATGATCTCTACTGGACTTTCTAAGTCCTCTTTAATAAAGGCTAGGGGCTCACTCTCTGCAGATGACTATTTAAGAATCTGTAATGTATT
>OIYV01000992.1_pt1 | contig 14401 bp, 16 predicted proteins | sample 1588251 | NCBI WGS metagenome assembly OIYV01 (sample SAMN03283282) | human gut metagenome | biome: human-associated habitat; material: feces | host: Homo sapiens | place: Peru | collected 2012
ATAAATTTTTGTTCTGTTGATAACTTCGTCAAAGTCAATTTCGTGAGCGTTGAAATCTGGACCATCAACGCAAGCAAATTTAACTTCGCCACCAACAGTAATTCTGCAAGCACCACACATGCCAGTACCGTCAACCATAATAGGATTCATACTAGCTTCTGTGTAAATACCTTTATCACGAGTTAAGTTAGCAACTGCTCTCATCATTGGCATTGGACCAACTGCAATTGCATAATCAACTTTTTCGTTATTCATAATTCTTTCCAAAACTTGAGTTACAAAACCTTTTTCACCCAAAGTTCCGTCATCGGTTGTGATAAATAATTCAGTACAAGCATCTTTCATTTTATCTTCCCAGAAGATAAGTTCTTTAGTCCTTGCACCCATAATCATATAAACCTTGTTACCAGCTTCCTTGAAGGCTTTTGCAATTAAATAGCAAGGTGCAGCTCCATATCCGCCTGCTAAGCAAACAACCGTACCATATTTTTTGATATGAGTTGGTTGACCCAAAGGTCCAACTAAATCTGCTAATTCATCACCTACATTTAAACCTGCAAGTTGTTTTGTAGAATAGCCAACAGCCATAAACACTAATGTTAAAATACCATTTTCTTTGTCAACATCAGCAATTGTTAAAGGAACTCTTTCGCCATCTTTTGTTGCACGAAATATAATAAATTGACCAGCTTTTGCGTTTCTTACAACGTAAGGAGCTTCAATTTGAATTTCATATTGATTTGGACAAATTTCTTTTTTTGCTAAAATTTTATATGACAATTTACTATCCTTTATTATAATAAAATCAAAATTATTATAGCACAAATCTAATTTCATGTATAATAGAAAAATAAATAAATACAACAGGTGGAGTATGAAAAATATTGCAATAATTTTAGCATCAGGTACAGGCGAGCGTTTTGGGGAAAATATTCCCAAGCAATTTTTTGAATTTAGGGGTAAGACTTTATTAGAACATGCGCTTGATACTTTTGATAGAAATAAAAATATAGATGAAATTATATTAGTTACAAATCCAAAATTCAGAGATTTAGCAGAAGAAATTTTGGCAAGAAGTAGTTATACAAAGATTACAAAAGTTTTAAATGGTGGAGCAACGAGAGTTGAGAGTTCTTATATAGGCACAAGTGAAGCTCCAGATAACGCAAATGTGTTAATTCACGACGCAGTTAGGGCTTTTGTAACCCAAAAAATTATTGATGACAATATTGAAGCCTTAAAAAAATACGAAGCTGTTGGAACAGCAATAGACACAATAGATACAATCGTTCAAGTAGATGAAAATAGTGTGATTACTGCAATTCCGACAAGAAAGTATTTAAAACGCATACAAACACCTCAATCCTTCAGAGCAACCTTAATCAAACAAGCGCACAGACTGGCATTAAAAGAAGAAAACACAAATTTTACAGACGATTGCGGGTTAATTTTACATTATAAATTAGCGCCAATTCACATAGTAGAAGGAGATGAGTTAAACATCAAAATTACACATAAAAACGACTTGAAGGTTATTGAAAACATGCTTGGTTAATATATTTGCCAAAATTTAAAAATAAGTCTGTGTATCTTTGCAAAACTTATTAATATTGCATAATTTCAAATATCATGAGAAAATATTTTTATTGAAACGAGGAGAAATTTATGCTAAGCAAATACTTTCAATTGAAAACTAAAACAAAAAAGTTTGATGATGACTTACTTTGGTCAATGGGCGAAATCAAAGGTAAGAAAGTTATTTTGTATGGAGCTGGCGAGGAATTTATTGAATTAAATAAATTATATTTTTTCAAGGATATTTTAAATATTGTTGCTATTGCAGATAAAAAATTTGAAACAGACCCAGTTGAAACATTTGAAGGTATTCGCGCAATTACGCCAAATCAAATTAAAAATGAAGATTATGAGGTTTTGTTAATTACTAACGAAAATCCTCAATCAATTTTAAATTTTATCTTCAACGATTTATGTATTGAAAACAAGGATATAAGAACTATTTTCAATGAAGAAATCAAAAATGAATACGATGATTTAAACTATTTATTTCAATTTGATTTCAACAAGACTTTGCCAAAATTAATAAAAAAAATTAAAGGTAAATCTGTTATTCTATACGGAGCTACAACTTTTTTAGAACTGATTAAAAAATATTTTAATCTTTCTGAACTAAATATTATTGGTGTTGCTGATAGAAAATTTTTAAATCATGAGGAGAATGAAGAATTTTTAGGTTATAAAAAATTTTCGCCAGATGAAATTAAATCTTTAAAACCAGATTATGTATTAGTAGCAACAAAATACTATGTAAATATTGTTGAAGACCTTTATTATGATACATTAAAAGGAACTAAAATTAAGATAAAGCCATTAGTAAAAAAAGATTTCTGGACAATAGTAAAAGAGATTTGGGAATAATTAAATATTCTTGAAATTAAGTAAATATTGTTTATATCAGAAATATTTGAACTTTTCCAGAGGTTAATTATGCCAATACAAGTAGTATTTATAACAGATGAAAAATATGTTATGCCAACAACAGTTGCTATAACTTCAATCATGGAAAATAAGAAAAAATCGACATCGTACCACTTTTATATTTTAGGAAAAGATTTAAGCCTTACATCAAAAAACAACATAAATAAATTAAAAACAAATAACACAGAAATTACAATAATAGACTCAACAAAAGAACTAAATTTCAAATCAGGTGCAAATGCGCATGTTTCAAAAACTGCGTGTCTGAAATTTTATTTGCCAGAAATATTAGAAAATTTAGACAAAGTTTTATATCTTGATAGTGATATAATCGTTCAAAAAGATTTAACAGATTTATATGAAACAGATATTTGCGATTATTATTTAGCATCTTGCCTAGATGCTTTGGCGACAACCGCATTATATGATAGTCATTACTTTAATTCTGGAGTTATGCTGTTAAATCTCGAAAAAATGAGAAAAGATAATATTCCAAACAAGTTAATTGAATATAAATTAACGAAAAACAACACCTTTATGGATCAAGACGCATTTAACAATGTTTGTAAATCTAGCATAAAAATTTTACCAAGCAGATATAACTTTTTGATAATGTTAATGAATAGAAATAAAAAACATATAGATGTAAATTTTTTTGATGAAGATTTTGATAAAAACACTAAAAAAAATTACAAAAAATGTTCAATAATTCATTATGCTTACAAATATAAGCCTTGGGAATACAATTTAAAAGATATTACAAAAATATTTTTAAAATATTATAACAAATCTCCGTATAGAAAATATAAATTAACTTTGAGAAACATAAATAAGTTTGAAATACTGTTAAAAATATTGTTGGGTTAATTAAGTAACATAAATTGATTTGAGCTTTTGTTTGTAATACAATTGACGATGTAGCTAATTTATATATTGTCAACAGAGATTATGAGACTTAATTATCCAGAATATAAACAAAAACGCAAAGACTATTTATACTACAAAATACTAACTAGGATATTGACTATATTATCTGATGAAAAACAAAACTCAATAATTGATGTAGGAAGTAAAGGAATGGATTTAATAAGTGAACTTCCTCAAAAAATCAAATATTCTGTATGTTTAACAAGACCTTTAGATAACCCAAAAGTAAAATCTTACAAAATGGATTTTTTTGATTTTAAATCAGATATCAAATTTGATATTGTAACTTGTTTTCAAGTAATAGAACACGTAAAAAAAGTAGAAGATTTTATACAAAAATTACAAAACACTGGAGATAACCTCTTAATATCATTACCATACAAATGGGATAAAAATATTTGCAGATACCATTATCAAGACCCAATAGATGAAAATAAAATTTTTAGTTGGACAAAAAGAAAACCAACTTTTACTTGGTATTGCAAGGACAAAGACCACTTAAACAGAATAATTTGTTTATATGCAGAAAATTTAAGTTTGAAAAAATATTTATTATTAAAATTAATTCCTAAACGAAACAATTTTTACAAGAAAAGAAATATTTTATCTCGATTTAGGCTATTATTGTTATTTTTTACATAGTAGAAAGGAAAAGTCTTGATAAATAATTATGTAACAAAAAGTATGTGTTTTGGTTGTTCAGCTTGTGCAAAAAGTTGTCCCATAAATGCTATTTCAATGGAAATAGATGAATATGGATTTAGCTATCCAGTTGTTGATAAATCTAAATGTACAAATTGCGGTATTTGCATACAACATTGTCCAGCAATTAATACAGAATTAAAAAAACAATCGCCGATAAAAGATGCTTATTTGTTAAAATCAAAATATGCAAAAGAGTCAGCTTCTGGTGGTGTTTTTTCACAAATTGCAGAATATATTATTCAAAATAGAGGATATGTAGTTGGTGCAGTATGGAATGAAAATTTTTTGCCCGAACTGATTGTTACTAACGATTTGAAAGATATTTCTAAAATGCAAGGTTCAAAATATGTAGAAAGTACAACAGGAAATTCATATACAATCACAAAAGAATTATTAGAAAACGGGGAAACAGTTCTATTTTCTGGCTTACCATGCCAAATCGCTGGGTTATATACTTTTTTAGAGAAAGACTACACAAATTTAATCACCATGGAGTTATTATGTCATGGTGTAGGTAGCACAAAAGCATTTAAAAAGTATATAACGTTTGCAAATAAACTTTTCAAAAAAAATATAATAGATTTAAAAATTCAAAACTCACAAGATATGGTTACAATTTATTTTGATGATAAATCTCAAATTACAGAAAAAATTTCAGACAATTCATATTTGAAGTTATATTTATCAGGGAAAATCCACAAAATTTGTTGTTTTAAATGTCCATATAGAGGCAGAGTTAGAAATGGAGATATTATTGTTGGTGATGCTTGGGCTAAACACCTAAAGAATGAAAGAAAACAAGGGATATCTTTGTATATAATAAATTCAAAAAAAGCAAAAGAGCTTTTAGATAACATTAAGTGGGAAACAAAATGCAATTTTGATATCAACGATAGTAAAAATGAACCGTTAAACAAAATTAATAATGTATGTACAAAATACCACATTGAAAGAAATAATGTGTTAGATAAAGTCGCAAATGATTTTGATTTTAAAGACATAATTAAAAATAATAAGGTTGCTTTAATGAATTACAATTATCCTAGAGATAATTATGGTGCGTTATTAATCGCTTATGCAATGGAAAAAATAGTTAAAAACTTAGGTTATGAACCTTACACTATTAACTACTACAAAAATCCAATAACAATGAATTTTAACCCACAAGGCGCAACTTGGAAGTTTAGAGAAAACTTTTTAAATCTTTATGGCTTCTATGTAAATAAAGAAGACTTATTACAATTAAATAAAGTTTTTGATAAATTTATTTTTGGTTCAGATATTATTTGGAAAGATAATAGAGAATATGTTTATTTTGCAGATTGGATATATGGCAAAAAATCGATAATAGGCTATGCAGGCTCTTTTGGAGAAAATAAAACTATTAAAAAAGATAACCATAAGAAAAAATGCTTTCAAAGATTTGATTCAATTTCTGTCAGAGAACAGTCTGGTGTAAAATTACTATCAGAGTTCGCAAATGTAAAATCTGATTTCGTTTTAGACCCTTCCTTATTATTAAAAAAAGAAGATTATCAAGAAATTATGGATAGTGAACCTTTTGTAATACCAGATTTTGATTACATCGGATATTATGATTTTTGGAATTTTAATCCATATCTGGCAAAAATAAATTTAGCAAAGATAGATATTTTTAGAGATGAATTCCGTAAAACAAGACCATTTGCTCATTGGTTGAATTATATAAAATATTCAAAATATATCATTACGTCTTCATTCCATGGTGTGTGTTTTTCTATATTATTCAATAAAAAATTTATCTTTATTAAAAAACCAAATGAAGATAACGAAAGAGTAAAATCATTATTAAATAAGTTAGAAATTAATTCCAATAGAATTGTTAATAATGAAAACAAGATAACTGAGGATTTAATTAATGAGCCAATTGATTGGGAAAATGTAAATCTAATAATAAAAGAATTTAGAGAATATAGTATTCAATGGCTAAAAGAAGCATTGGAAAAAAGCCCAACAGAGAAAGATGTTATTGTAGAGAAAAAATACCTTAAATCAAAAGCTCTAAACTCAAACAATAGTCTAAACAAGGTTAAAAATATTTTAAATTTTATTAAACCAATTAAATTTCTTAAATAAAATTAAATTAATATTATAAAATATCTTTCAATTCTTTTATTACAAAGTTCAAAGCACCTTGGTTTTGAGCAAAAACTGTTTTGCAATCCTCACAACATTTTTGGTAAAACTCTTTATCAGAAAGCAGTTTTCGCATATAATCTTCTAATTCTTCTGCATTCGCAACAATTTTTGATGCCCCTGTTTGGGTTAAAAGTGCATAAATATCTTTAAAATTGTTTACACAAGGCCCTGAAATAGTCGGTTTTTCAAAAATAGTTGCCTCTAGTGGATTATGCCCGCCTGTCTTATTAAAACTTCCGCCAATAAACGCAAAATCACACAAAGCATAAGCCTTACCCAGTTCACCCATGGTATCAAGCATAATAATTTCTTTATTATCAAATTTATCACCAGCTGAACGTAATCCCCACGCTAAATTAGCACTTTCAATTAGCTTCCTGACTGCGTTTTGGCGTTCTGGGTGGCGTGGAGCAACAAGTAATTTTATATCGGTAAATTCTTCTTTTAATTTTTTAAATACAGGAATGAATATTTCGTCTTCGCCTGAATGGGTGCTTCCTGCAATGATTACACGACCTTGTCCTAATTCAAAATCGCAATCATTTTTTTTAATATCAAACTTTAAATTTCCCATAACTGTTGTAGTGTCAGGGTTTGCCCCAATTGAAATAAGTTTTTCATTATCGAGTCTTGATTGTGTAAGAATTTTTGTATAATTTTGCAAAATAGGTTTAAAGAAAAACGATAATTTTTTGTATGATTTGTAGGTTCTATCTGAAATTCGACCATTTATAATCATTAAATCAATTCCACGATTTTTAACTAATCGAGCAAAATTTGGCCATAATTCAGTTTCTGCAACAATGACAACTTTAGGATTAATTTTGTTTAAAAAATGACCTACGCAAAATGGAAAATCGTAAGGAAAATAAGTTATAAAATCTGCAATTTCGCCTAATTTTTTCTTTGCGATTTCTTGACCTGTAACCGTACCAGTACAAACAACAATTTTATTGCTAAAAGTTTCTTTAGTACGTCTGATAAGGTTTTCAAGTGCTAAAACTTCGCCAACTGAAACACCGTAAAAAACGATACTGTCTTTTAAATCAGGTGCTTCAAAATATCCGCATTTTTGTTTAAATCCAGCAATTAATTTACGCTTAAATAGTCCTGCAACAAGCCAAAATGGTAATATTAAGATAAATAAAATTGTAGAAATAAAACCGTAAATCATAATATAATTATTTTATCACGAACATTGAAAATTAAATAAAGGGTATGCCCATATCTCCAACACACCAACACTAGATGCTACACAAAGGGTGAAAGGAGGTAAAATATGAATGCTTTAACAATAAAAATTGCTATTACGGTAATAATAGCAATTTTAAATTTGTTGTTATTGTTTTTGCAAAGGGGCTACATGTTGGTTAAGCTGAGCAGAGTTTAACCAACTCCCTTATATTTATATTATAACTTATTTTATAAAAATTTCAAGTGTAGAAAACGAAAGGAAAATAATTATGAAAAACAAACAATTTTTAATGATTCCAGGACCAACACCAGTTCCTGAAAGTGTACTTCTTGCTATGGCGAAACACCCTATTGGACATAGAAGCGGTGAATTTTCAAAAATTTTGGAAGAAGTTTATGAAAATTTAAAATATGTTTTTCAAACAAAAAATGATGTATTTATGTTTGCTTCAAGTGGTACGGGCGCAATGGACGCGGCTTTATCAAACCTTATAAACGAAGGTGATAATGTTTTAAGCCTTGTTTTGGGTAATTTTGGCAATCGCTGGGCAAAAATCGCAAGTGGATATGGCGCAAATGTCGATAAAATCGAAGTTGAGGCAGGTGAGGTTATTAATCCAGAAGATGTTAAGAAAAAATTAGCAGAAAAAGATTATAAAATCGTTACTTTAACCCACTCTGAAACATCAACAGGTGCAAAAAACGACGTTGAAGCTATATGTAAAATTATCAGCCAAACAAACGCTATTTCTGTTGTTGACGGTGTAACAAGTGTTAGCGCAATGAATGTAAAACCTGATGAATGGGGTATTAATGTTCTTGTTTCAGGTTCACAAAAAGGATTTATGATTCCTCCAGGATTGGCATTTTTAGTTGCTGATGAAAAGGCTTGGAAAGTTCATGAACAATGCAAACACCCAAGTTTTTACTTTAGCTGGGACGCTCACAGAAAATCAGTAAGAGAAAATTCAACTCCATACACTGCAGCGGTAAACTTAATCTTTGCACTTCAAGAAGCTTTAAAAATGATTAAAGAAGAAGGTTTAGAAAATGTTTATGCCCGTCATGAACGATTAGCTTTAGGTTTAAGACATTCTTTAAAATCTATGGGGCTTGAATTGTTGGTAAAAGATGATAAAAACGCAAGTTATTCAATTACATCTGTCTTGCCACCTGAAGGAATAAGCGTTCCAGACATTAGAAGCCACATGAACAAAGATTTTGACATTGTTGTCGCAAACGGTCAAAACGCATTAAAGGACAAAATCTTTAGAATGGGTACTTTAGGTTTCGTTTCAGATAGGGATTTACTAACTGCTGTTGCATCGTTAGAAACAGTTTTAGCAAGACTAGGACATAAATTTGAAGTCGGAATTGGTACAAAAACCGCAATAGAATGGCTAAATAAATAATTATGACAAATTAGAAGTCGCCGACGGCAGAGCCGTCGGCGACTTCTTTGTTCTCACCATTCACTAAGCTATACACCGTATCTTGCAGGTATTGCTGGAGATACGACTTTTTTCATATTTCCATTCACTATAACTCTTGTTTGAGGCTGATGAACTCTTTGAACATAAGATTCAACATTTTGTTGATTTACATAAACTGGTCTAGCCTCTGTATATACTGGTTTTTGTTGAACCACGCGTGATTGTGGTTGTTGAAAAGTTTGTTGAACTTGTTGTGCTTGCGCTCTAAATGTTTGTTGTTGTTGCATTTGTGCTTGTTGTTGAGCGTATGCTTGTTGTTGAGCTGCAAAAATTTGTGCTAAAGATTGTTTTTGCGGTTTTGGTTGAACTACTTGTCTTTGTTGAACTGGAGTTGCCTGAATAACAGTTTGTTTCAAGGGTGCTTGTGGTGCAAAGTTTTGAGCATAATTAAATTGTGCATCTGCAACTTTTCTTTCTAAATCACAAAGTCCAACGCATACTGAATTGTTGTTAAAAAAGTTTTTTAAAAATTGTTCCATAATCTTATTCCTCTTTTCTCTTATTTGTTATATAATGTATTTAATAATAATTTTTAAAAAGTCAACATTTTTGAAATAAGGAGTTAAAAAATGGCAAAAATTACTAAAGAAATGGGTATTATGGATATAGTACAAAGCTATCCAGAAACAGTAGAAGTATTCCAAAAATTTGGAATGGGCTGTATCGGTTGTGCAGCAGCGCATTTTGAAAATTTAGAAGCTGGTGCAAAAGTTCATGGTATTGATATCGATGCTATGGTTGATGCAATGAACGAAGCTATTGGAGAATAGTTTTATGACTGTTTGGCAATTTTGTCTATTTGCAGGACTTGCTTTTTTGATATTAGAAATGTTTTTACCATTCACATTCTTTTTAAGCATGGCAATAGGTGCTTTTTTAACCGCTATTGTTGCAGTTTGGTTCGTATCAAAAACAGTATTAATTCCAACCTTTGCGGTGCTTTCAGTTCTTTCTTTGTTAATATTTAAACCGTTTTTGGCAAAGTATCAAAAAACATCAAAAGAACAAGAAACAGGTATTGAAAGTAAATACATTGGGCAAAAAGCAAAAGTCGTTAAAAAGGTTGCTCAAAACGAAGGCGCAATAACAATCTATGGCGAACGTTGGGAAGCTCGTAGTGAAAATGACGAAGAAATTCCTGAAGGCGCAGAAGTTGTTATAATTAAAAATGAAAGCCTAGTTATGTACGTAAAAAGAAAATAAGGAGAAAATAAATTATGTGGTTAATGGTATTATTAGCACTTGCTGTTTTATACATCATCAAGGGTGTTATAATTGTGCAACAAATGGAAGAAGTTATCATTGAAAGATGGGGTAAATATTTAAGAACTCTAACTCCAGGGCTAAACTTCATCATACCTTTTGTTGATACCCCTTGTGGAATTGAATGGAAGGTTTCACAAAAAGGTATGGACGGACAAGTTTATTCATATACAAAAATTTTAAACAGAATTAACAAACGAGAAACAGTTTATGATTTTCCAAGACAAAATGTAATTACAAAAGATAACGTAACAATCAGTATTAATGCACTTTTGTACTTTCAAATTGTTGACACAAAATCAGCAGTATATGAAATTTCAAACTTAATAGATGCGATTGAAAAATTGACACAAACAAATTTAAGACAATTAGTTGGTAAACTTGATTTAGATGAAACACTTATTTCACGAGATCAAATCAACCAAGAATTAAGAGAAATCCTTGATGAAGCTACAAATAAATGGGGTGTAAAGGTTAATCGTGTAGAATTACAAGACATCAACCCACCTGCAGACATTCAGGCAGCAATGGAAAAACAAATGAAGGCAGAACGTGAAAAACGTGCAGTAATTTTGGAATCAGAAGGTATGAAACAAGCTGCAATTCTTCAAGCACAAGGTGAAAAAGAAGCCGCAATTAATAAAGCAGAAGGTGATAAGCAAGCTGCAATTTTAAGAGCAGACGGTATTGCAAAAGCTCGTGTACTTGAAGCAGAAGGTGAAAAACAAGCAGTTGAATTGATTATTAATGCAATTGGCGATAAAGGAAAACCAGATCAATACTTAATTGCAATGAAGTATTTGGAAACATTAAAAGGTATTGCATCAGGTCAAAATAATAAAGTTGTTTATATGCCTTATGAAGCAACAGGAGTTCTTTCTTCAGTTGACGGTATTAAACAAATGTTTGATCATAAATAATTTATTAAAAAGAAAGAAAAAAAGAAACGGAGCTGTGAAACAGCTCCGTTTCTTTTTTTTAACTTTAAATCTTTTAAACTATAAATACCAACTTACTATTCACATCTAACAGTTCACATATTAACATTTTACAAAATATCTTTATTATGCTAAAATTTATAACAACAAAGGAGAAACAAATTATGGCAAGACTTGTAAGACCAACATGGGCAATTAGATGTACACAATCAGGTTGCAAACAATTATTTGAAGTTGCAATTTTAGAAGACGGAAAACAACAAGAAGTTGTATGCCCAGCTTGCGGTGAACACTATGTTTACCCAATTACTCAAGCAGACGAAAACAAAGAAGTTTAATTTCGCCAATAGGCAAATTGCAAATGTTTTTTCACAATACAAAAAAACGCTACAATCAATATAGCGAATATTTAAAAGAAAAATTCGGCGTTAAAGTTTACAAAATAACTCTTGACGCCGGTTTTTCGTGTCCAAACAGACAAAATGGTAAAAAAGGTTGTATTTACTGTGATTCAGGCGGAAGTTTCTCTCAATCACATTCTGCAAATATGTCAATTCAAGAACAACTTGATTTCGGCGCAGAATATCTGCAAGATAGATTTAAAGCCGTAAAATACATGTCCTATTTTCAATCTTTTTCAAATACTTACAAACCTGTTGAAGAATTGAAAACGATATATGACGCGTCTTTAAACCACCCTGACATTGTTGGAATTTCGATTGGAACACGACCTGATTGCGTAGATGAAGAAAAACTCGACTTAATTGCAAGCTATAAAGATAATTACGAAACATGGATTGAATACGGACTTCAATCTATGCACAACAAAACCCTCGAAAAAATTAATCGCGGGCATGATTTGGATTGTTTCTTAAAAGCATACGAAATGACAAAAGAACGCGGAATAAATACTTGCGTACACATTATTTTCGGATTATGGGAAACTCACGAAGAAATGATGGAAACAGTCAAATTACTTGCAAAATTAAAAGTCGATGGACTAAAACTTCACATGATTTGTGGGCTTAGAGGAACTGAACTCACTGAAATGTACAAACGTGGCGAATTTGAGTTTATGAGCGAAATGGAGTACGTAAATCTTTGTTGTGATGCAATTGAACTTTTACCACCGACAACCACTTTACACAGAATTGCTGGTAGCGGGTTAAAATCAACACTTGTAGAGCCAAAATGGATTGGCAAAAAATTTGAATGCTTAAACAAAATCGACGCAGAATTAGAACGCAGAAATTCATGGCAGGGAAAATTTTTCACTTCAGCAGAATAAAATATTAATTATAGATACCGCAACAAATGTGGTATAACACATTTTAAGATTTTGTCATTCCGCATAAGTGAAACGCATTGCGGAATCTTTTATTTTATTCATTTTCAAAGAGATATTGAAAATTCATTAGAAATTTTATACACAAAAATTTCTAATACTGAAATTAATTTAGATAAATTTATAGATTAAATTAAATTCAAATTTGGATTGCTTCACTTCGTTCGCAATGACACAACCAAGATAATATTTATAGCTTATCTACTCAAAAATTCTTTTCCAAAGTGGGCGAGATTTTTCTTCTAAATATTCTACTCGTTTTGCAAGTTGTTTGTTATCCGCAAGTAATTGTTCTACCTGTTTTGCAAGCGTTTCATTATCTTTCTTATACTCACCTGCCTCAACTAATTTGTCTGCAAATTGAGATGCGTCAATATGATTTTTAATGTCATCTGTAATCTTTTCTGCAACTGCCTCAGCCAACATTTGCAAAGTTTGGTTTGTAACATTTAAAGTTACATTTCTAACTTCTGGGGCTTGCGATTTAACTTCTTCCAATGCCGTCGATTTGATTTCTTCTTGGTTTTCTTCAGGCATTTCTAAAGGTGTTTTATGAATACGATAACAGATTTGTTCCTTATTATACCCTTGAGATTTTAAACTAATACCTTTTTTTAGTTTAAAAATTGCAATATCATCAAAAAAAGCAGTTCCGTCTTTAGCCTCGTAAATCGGATCAATTTGCCACTCTTGAATAAAATTTTCAAGCGCTCTTATGTCAATGTAGTAGTTATCTGCATTTAATTTTCGTAAAACATCTTCTTTTCTATACATTTTAACCTGACTTTTAATAATTCTTTAATTTTCTTTGGATATCTCTATTTTGAGTTTTTTTCGTTAAATCTTCTCGTTTATCATAAAGTTTTTTACCTTTTGCCAAGCCGATTTCCAACTTTGCATAACCTCTTGATAAAAACAATTCCAACGGAACGATTGTGTAACCTTCTTTTTTTATTTTGCCTTCCATTTTTAAAATTTCTTTTTTGTTTAAAAGAAGTTTTCTGACTCTTTCAGGCTCGTGGTTATAACGATTTCCTTGCTCGTACTTTGATATATGACAATTATACAAGAAAATTTCACCTTTTTCAATTTTTGCAAAACTATCCTTTAAATTAACCGCACCTTTTCTTATTGATTTAATCTCAGTACCTACAAGCACAAGTCCTGCAACATATTTTTCATATATAAGAAAATCATGAAATGCTTTTCTGTTTGTAGAAATAACTTTTCTGTTCATAAAAAAATTATACCGCAAATTTACTTACTTGAATAGAGGGAAATTTTTAATTAAAAAACTCCAACTCATAATTCACAATTCACGAATTCACAATTTTAAAAACATGCTTGACAGAGGAATTTCAGCGGTAGATAATTAGAATACACAAGAAAAGTTATTAGATAGGTAAATCGTCATAAAAACTCTAAAAGGGTTACGATTCCTGAAAAAGAAAGGATTTATTATGTACGCAATCGTAGAAACAGGCGGAAAACAATACCAAGTAGAAGAAGGTCGTTACGTAGATGTAGAACTACTTGAAGGCGAAAAAGACAGCAAAATCGTTTTCGATAAAGTTGTAATGCTAGTAAATGGTAAAAAATCAAAAGTTGGTCAACCATACGTTAAAAACGCAAGTGCTGAAGGCGTTATTATGGGTCATGACAAAGCAAAAAAAGTTATCGTTTACAAACAAAGACCAAAAAAAGGCTACCGTGTAAAACGTGGCCACAGACAAGAATATACAAGAGTTATGATTAACAAAATCAGAACTACAGCTTCTAAAAAAGCAGAAACAGCTGAAACAACAGAAGCATAAGCTAAAAGTAATTACGGTAATAATTAATTAGAAAGCAGGTATAAAATG
>OIYV01000994.1_pt1 | contig 14366 bp, 13 predicted proteins | sample 1588251 | NCBI WGS metagenome assembly OIYV01 (sample SAMN03283282) | human gut metagenome | biome: human-associated habitat; material: feces | host: Homo sapiens | place: Peru | collected 2012
CCTAGGTTATATCCATTTTTTAACATTTCTTCTAGTACATATCTATCTCCAACTTGAGTTTGCAATAACTCTAACCCATTATCTCTGGCATATTTATTAAGTCCTAAATTACTCATAACAGTTGCTACTATTGTATCTTTGTTTAATTTTCCTTTTTTTCTTAAGCTTTGAGAAATAATAGCTAATAATTTATCTCCATCTATTTCATTTCCCTTTTCATCAACAGCTAAACATCTGTCTCCATCACCATCATAAGCAATCCCTAAACTTAATTTGTTTTCAACAACAAATTTCTTTAGTCCTTCTAAATGAGTTGAACCACAATTATGATTAATATTTATTCCATCTGGATGATTATTAATAATTTTATATTTTATTCCTAATGCTTTAAATACTTTTTCTGCAACCACTGAAGTAGCTCCGTTTGCTGTATCAAGACCAACAACAAAATCTTCTCTATTATATTTTGCAATATCATCATCAAAGTTTTTCCTAAAGAAGTATACATATTCATCTAACATTTCTAATGCATATTCTGAAACTCCTATTTTATCATTAACAGCTGTCAATTCTTCTAGTTTTCCAGATTCCATAACTTCTTCTATTTCCTCTTCTAGGGAATCTGGTATTTTCATTCCCTTATTACTAAAATATTTTATTCCATTAAATTCATATGTATTATGTGATGCTGAAATTACAACACTTGCATCTGCATTTAATTTTCTTGTTAAATATGCTACTGCTGGAGTTGGTATTACTCCTAATAATTTAACATTTGCTCCATAGCTTAGAAATCCAGCTACCATAGCGCTTTCTATTAGTGTTCCAGATATACGAGTATCTCTTCCTATTAAAATTGTAGGTGTATGATCTGTATGTTTTGATAATACATATGCACCTGCTTTTGCTACTTTGTATACTAGCTCTGGTGATAATTCTGTATTTGCAATTCTTCTGATTCCATCAGTTCCAAAATATTTTCTCATATTTTTACTTCCTTCCTAACCTAAAAATATTTTAATCTTTTCTTACTAAATTCATTAACATTGTTCTTAATGACTCGCCTTTTAACATTGCAAGTTTTTCTTTAAAACTTAATTCTATTTTATGTGGTTCTTCTATATCTATTCTTTTATTTTGCAATACTAGTCTTGGATTTATAGTTGTTAATTCTTTTAACTTTTCTTCTCCTATTAATTCGTTTATTTCCATTAAAATCTCTGGAATTTTAGGGTATATTGTATTTTGCCTATGCACATCTGAACCTAACATATGAATCATATTGTTTTCAAAGAATTTTTTTACTATTACTTGTGCTTTTTCTCCATATTGCCCAATTATACTTCCGTAATTAGCTTGCATTAAAACTCCTTTTTGTATTAAGTCATATATTAATTCTGGATCTTGTTGTACAAAACTGTATCTTTCAGGATGCGCTAGTATTGGTACTATTTTATATTGTTGCATTTCATAAATAATATCATATAAATTAAGTGGTTCTGCATTTAAAGGCATTTCGAATAATACATAACTTGTATTATTCATCGTAGTTGCTTTGCCTTCTTCTAATAATTTTATAATATTTTCCGACATATATATTTCATTTCCTAAATATAGTTTTATATCTATATTTTTTGCTTCTAAATTTTCACGTATAGCATCAAGCCATACTTCTCTTTCTGGTGAATTTGTTTCATAATATCCTTCCATATAGTGTGATGTTAATACTATTGAATCAAATCCTACATTTTTTGCTTCTTTTATTAAATTAAATGTTTCTTCTATACTTTTTGAACCATCATCTATGTTTGGTAGTATATGTGTGTGTATGTCTATCATTTATAGCTTTCTCCTTTTGTTTCTTAATTTAGTTTCTTTTTTTCCTCATCTAGATATTTGTTTATTTCATTTAATATCTCGTTTGTTTTTTCTATTGATATTTCCTCTTTACTATTTACTATTATTTCTTTGTTTAGTGTTTCTTCTTTTTTTATATTATTAAGTTCTTCTTTTGGTTCATTTTTTATTTTTTTATTAACTTCAGAATTTTCTTTTAGTAAATTTGATGTTCTATTATATATTGGTCTTTCATTTCTTTGGGTTTGAGCTCTTTTTGAAGTTTTTGTATGCCTAGTTGATGTTGAACCGTAATAATAACTTTGTTCATATTTTTTAGCTGACATTGGTATTTTATTTAATACTATTCCAGAAATTTTTCCTCCAACATTTTGAATGTTATTTATTACTTTTTTCAAATCTTCTTTTTTAGTCTGTTTATTTGCAGTAACTATTATTGTAGAATCTACTAATCTTGTAAGTATTAATGAATCTGTTACTAATTGACTAGGTGTTCCGTCTATTATTATTACATCGCACATATCTTTTAATTGTTCTAATAAATTTACCATTTGTGGTGCAATTAATAATTCAGATGGATTTGGTGGTATATTTCCTGCTGAAATTAAATATAAATTATCAATTTCTGTTTCTTGAATATAATTTGTTAAATCATCACTTGCTTCTTCATTATCAATTATTCCTGATAAGTAATTGGATAATCCAGGTCTTGGTGATACTCCAAAAATTGTATATTGTCTTCCTTTTCTCATGTCTGCATCTATTAATACAACTCTTTTTCCAGCTTGTGCAAATGTTACTGCTAAGTTTGATGAAACCCAACTTTTTCCTTCTCCTGGCAAAGTTGATGTCACTAATATTGTTTTTAATTTTCCCTTTGTACTCATGAATTGTATATTAGTTCTTAATGTCTTAAATATTTCTGAAATAGGAGATTTTGGATCTTGGTGTGTTATTACTTCTTTTCTCATTATCTTTTACCTCCATTTCTTCTTTGTGGCTCTGCATTATATATTGGAATTGAAGCTACTACTGGTAATTTAAATTCCTTTTCTATCTCTTCTGCAGTTTTTACTGTTGTATCTAACATATTTGATAATAATACATAAATTACTGATACAACTGCACCTATAAATGCAAATATTATTATATCTTTTTTATGATTTATATTTGATGGAGTATATGATACTTCGGCTTTATCTACAACTTGTACATTTTCTATGCTATATATTTCTTTTACTTTTGCTGTAAATACTTCTGCTATTTCATTTGCTATTTTTGCAGAATTTACTGGTTCTTTTGTTGTTACTGTTATTTTTATTATTTCTGTATCTTTTACAGCACTTACTGTTACATTATTTTTTAATTCATCTTCACTTATTGTTGTTCCTAAATTTAAATTTGTTATTACTTGTCTTATTACATTTTTACTTTTTACTAGTTCGCTGTATGTTGATACTAATTTTGAATTTACTGTTATGTCTGTTGCTGTTGATGTTGTTATTGTATTTGAATTTGATTGATTACTGTTTTGTGATGCTAATATTAGTGTTGTTTCTGCACTATATAGTGGTACTTTAAATCCTACTGTATATATTACTCCAATTCCCATAAATATTAGTATTATTAATATTATTTGTAATTTCTTAGTCCAAAATATTTTTAATAGTTCTTTTAAATCTATTTCTTCCATTTTTTCTCCCCTTTTATTCTGTTTGTTTTTTCTTTTGTTTTATTTTCTTCTTTTTTGCACTTCTATAGTATACATTTATGTTTGTTTTTTTGCAATATTTTTAGCAAAAAAAATCAAGATATTGTAATAAAAATAATCCAAGGCTTCATGAGTTTCTTGGATATTAACATATTGATTTTAATATTTTATCTTTCTCGATTTAAATTTAAATAAAATCATTAATAAAATTAATATCACAATTGTTATCACTAGCCAAGTAGAACTTCCTGCATTTGGTAATGTTATTTCATTATTTCTTTGAGATACTGTTGTATTTATTGCTTTTTCTCCAGCAATTATTTTTATATCACTTACCTTTTGAGCTATATCACTATCTGTTTTATTATTTTTTAAATTTACTGTCACAGATTTTTGAGAAGTTATTTTAAATTCTCCATCTGATAATTCTATGTTATTTAATGATATTTTCGTCTGTTTATCTCCATTTATTTGTTGCCTATTTAATTTCAATTCAATTGTTGCTATCTCAGTATTTGGCATAGCATTATTTGTATCACATAAAATTTTGTTATTTGCTTTATTGTAGGTTACATTCCAGCCATTTTCTCCTGTTACTGTCACTTCTTCTATAATTGATGAATCATAATCTAATATAGCAGTACAACCTAATACTATTCCATTTTGTATATTAACAAAATCTCCTAAACTCATTTTTAAATTTATTGTGTCTGTCTCATTTGTAACTTTATATTCTTGTTCTTCTGAAGTTAGTTTTACGTCTATACCAGCTGCATTAACAGTTAATGGGAACAATATAATTGCTAAAATTAAAGCTAAAATATATATCGTTTTTTTCATTATTATCTTTCCTCGTATAATTATTTACTTATTATAATTTTTCGCATTTGTACTAAATCTTTTATTGATATTTGGCTATCAAATGATACATCAGCCGCTTTTTCTTGTAAATCGTCAAATTGTTCTGCATTTATCAAATATTTTCTTAGCTTAACCAAATCTTTTATGTCTGTTTTTCCATCTTTAGTAATATCACCATTTATAATTATTTTAAATATCTTATTTCCAACTGTTCGTAGCTCATCTCCTGTTGCTAATATGCTTTCTGTATCTATAAGATTATTTATAATCAACATTTCCATTCAATTTATTTTTAAAAACTTCTAAATTAGTATTATCTGTAATTCCAACGATATATTGTCCATCTATTTTATATTCTTCAGTTGAAACTCTTTCTTGCATCTCAAATCTTACTTTTGTTTCATTTCCCGCCTTGTCTCTTACAATTAATATATAATTACCAGCTTCTTTTATTACATCTCCTAGTGTATATGCTACTTCTTGATTATTTTTCTTTAATATTACTTCATCTATATCGTCGTCATCACAAGATGGTGTTATTTCTTCTGTATAAGATGCTCCTTCTGCGACTCCACTTATTGTTGGAGCTGTTGTATCTGCAGTTATTTGATAATTCAATATAGTATTTTCGCTATTTGAAACTGTTACTGTAATTCCATTATTTTTTAAGTCCTGTGTGCTTACTCCTATATATTTTTTGTCAGCATCTATTTTATATTCATTTGCTCCAGTCACTTCTGTTTTAGCATCTTTATTGTAAATGAATTTTGAACTATCATATAAGCTTGCATATAAATCTGGTAATGGTATTAAAACTTTATTTTGTATTATTTTATCTTTTATTTCAACTACAACATTTTGGTTATATATAGTATATTTTTGAAGATTAGCTTGATTTTTTAAACTTTCAAAATCAAATATATAGTTATTATCTAAATATAAATATTTTAGATTAGTATTGTTTTGTAATTGTTCTATATTTTGAATTTGATTTTTATTTAAATTCAAATTTTCTAATTTCTTCAATTGTTCTAATGCTGATATATCTGTTATTTGATTATTACTACAGCTTAAAATCGTTAAATTAGATAATTGTTCTATTCCTTGTAAATTTTGTAGTTTGTTATTATCAATTTGGAATTTTTCTACATTTGGCAATTATGCAAGATTTTCTAGTGTTTCAATTTTATTATTACTTAAATTTGCACTTTTTAAGTTTTTCAATTTTGACATATTTGGTATTTCTGTTATTTGATTGTTTTGAATTGATATATCTGTAAGATTTGTCCAGTTTATTATTGGATTTAAATTTGTTATATTATTGCCATCTAATGTTAGATATTTTATATTTTCTAATTTTTTTAATGGCTCTAATGTTGTTATTTTATTATTTATTGCTGTTATGTTTTCTAATGTTTCTATATTAGCTAGTGGCGTTAAATCTTCTACCTGATTTCCACTAAATGATATTTTAGTCAATTTGCTAAAATTTTGTAATGGTTCTAAATTTGATATTTCATTCCAATCTAAAAATATCCATGTTATATCTTTGTCTGCAAAAACTTCTATTCCTGATAAATCTGTTATTCCTTTATTAGCAAGTCTTAATGATGTTTCTCCTGGTTGTTCTACTATTTTTTCTATATCAGATGTTGTTATAGTTGTTTTACTTTCTTCCCCTGTTTCTGTTTTTGCTAATTCGAGTATTGCACTTTTTAGATTTTCGTCCTTAAATGTATTGCTTATATCTATTTCTGCTGAATATACTTTAGTGTTTATTCCATATATACAAAATATTGTACAAATTGCTGCTATGATAATCCCTATTTTCTTTAGTATTGTTCCTGCTTTTAAGTTCTTTTGCATACAAAAAGACCCTTTCTACATACTTTATCTTTTATAGTATATAAAAAGGGGATTTTTATGTCAATATTTGTTACATAAATGTTATGGAAATGTTATGTTTGTAATATTAGTTTGATAATATAAAATCATTTATTCTTCAATTGTATAAAAATTCTCGTCTATTTCTATTTGCTCTTTATAGTTTCCATTTATTATATTATCTTTTATACTAGCAGTATACTTTTCCGTATGTCCACTTATATTAGATAGATTTATTGCAATATCAATACTTTCTTTTTCATTTTTCAATTGGTTATTTTGTATTTTGCAGCTACTAGAAGCATTTTCTATATTACCATTAATTATATTGTTGCTTTCAATTTCAGCTCCCCATACTTTACTTAATTTGAGACTTGAATTTTCCAAGTAATTTTCAATAAATTTTAAATTTTTTATATTATGTCCTGCATTCATGTTAGTATAGTCATTATTAAAATTCACAATTGAATTTTTAAATTTATTGTTTTTAAATGTTATACTTTCTTTTGCATCATAAACTAAGACGTTTTGTTCTATTTCATTATCTGTTAATTCTACATTTTTTATAAATCCTACTAATAATAATGCATTAGTATTTCCTAGATTATATAACTTATTATTTTTAATTATCACTTTATCTGTTATTTCAGTTTGAAAATTACCTTCTATATCTATCCCAGCTTGTGGTGCAGTTCCTTTTATATCATGTATTTCATTATTTTGTATTATTATATTTTCTCCACAACCAATAGTTATTCCTTGTCTTCTACAATCGTGGATATTACAATTTTCTATTACAACATCATCATCAATTTTCTCACCTTTATTAGCTCCATATAAATTTATTCCATCACCGGTCATGTTATATATCTCCAAATTTGTCAATTTAACATTTTTACAATCTATTATACTTATTCCATATCCTCCCTCATGTGTTTTCCCATTTTCTTGATTATACGTATGTTTATTTGTATCTCCTATAATAATTCCATTAGTTATAGTAGCATTTTCAATTCCATACATACTTATATTAGCATATGCATATTTATCATTTGGTTCTTGTATTATGGTTGATCCATTTAAGTCCAAATTAATGTTAGATTGCATTGTTAAGCCTCTATAATGGCTATTATTATAGCCTATAACTTGATATTTTCCCAATTCAAGTTTTATATTTTTTATATTATTTTTTTTCGCATATTTAATTGCTTTATTTAGTCCTTCTGTTGTTTTTTGTGCATTTTCCCCATTGGAATTTATATTAAAATACTTGTTATTTACTATTCCGGTTTCTATATCTATTGGTTCTCCATATTTTTGTATATTTATTTTTATATAATCTTGTATCTGTGAGAAATTTGTAATACAAACCCATATTAGAACTATCAGAAATAATATAGGCAATACTATTTTTTTAATTTTCATATACATTTTTTCCTTTTATTTTTAATATAAAATTTTTTAACATATTCTTTAAATATTTATATTCACTTTTATTGTGAAAGAATATATATTGCATAATAGCAAAAATTATGCTTGAAGTTATAGCATTCACAATTAATTTTACTATAAGATTATTTATATTTATATAACTCGTTACAATCATCGCAATCGAAACGGTTATAAATGCTAATATGTAATAATAAGCATTTTCTTTTACATAATTCCAAAAACTTTTATGAAATAAAGGAATATATACATATTTAGGATAACTTATCAAGATTACTGGTAATGTACTAACTATTGTACCTAAAAATACTCCTGGCAAGCCAATGATTTTGACTAATATAACAGAAACTATTATATTTATAATAGATTCTATTATTGGGAAATATCTATCTTCATGAAAAATTCCTGCCGCCATCTTAAAAACTAAGCATGTTTTTCTCATTCCTTGAATATAAAAATTTACCATTAATATAATTAAAACGACTTTTGATAATATATATTGTTCTCCTATCCAAACTTTTATAAATGGTTCTATTAGACAGATAATTTCTGTTGTTGCAAATGTAAATAATATAGAATTCATCATTAACATATTTTTATATATTTCATACGATTTTTTGCAATTATTTTCTACTAATAAATTTCCAACACTTGCAGTTAATGAATCAAAAACTTGTAAAAACAAATTGGAAACTGCTTGAATAATCATATTGTAATTAGAATATAGTCCTACTGTCACAACTCCTAGAAATTTAGATATAATTATATTGTCTGTACCTAATACAACAAAGCTTCCCACTTTGTGGAAAATTAGCCCTTTTACTTTTTTTATAATGTCCTTAGTAGTTTTTTTATCAATTTTTTTAACATTTTTTTCCTTTATATATGGATATTTTCTATTTGCAATTATAGTTATAACAATGTTTTCTAATATTCTACATATAATTTTAATCATCAAGTAAGCAATGAAATTTTTTGCAATTAATAGTATAACTATTTGCAATGTGTTCATTACTATTAAATACCCTATGTGAACAATATTTGTAATATATGTTTTCTGGTTAGCATATAATATAGAACGTTTATATGTTAATAAATAGGAAGCCACAACATCAATTATAAATAAAGAGTATATAAACTCTATATTAATATCAATTGAAATATCTCCAACAATATTTTTTAAAAACGGAATTATTATCATTCCAATAATAAAAACAATAACTGCTATAACACGATAACTTTTTTTATAAAAGTTCATTAATGATTTTATTTTTTCTGTATCATCTTTTGCTATTGGCTCATATAAATTATAAATAATAGCAGAGCCTATACCTAATTCTACAATTCCTAACATTGATACAATATTAGTAAATAATCCATTAATTCCTAGATATTCTGCTCCCAATGTTTTTATAAATATTGCTTGGCTAACAATTCCTATGAGAATTGTTACAATATTACTAATTATAGCCGTAATGGCATTTTTTATTGAATTAGTTGAACGCATAATTATTCCTTTCTTTCTATTTTATTAGTACATTTTTTAATTTAATGAAATAGTAAATTAATGTATAATTTTTACTTTCTACTAAATTTTTGAATATTTTATAGTCTATTCTATCCATTTTGGCATATTTACAAGCATTCTTTACTCTATTTTCATTTGAATATTTTTTTATTTCATTTTTTATTTCATTTTTATTATAAATTCGTCCTATTTGTACTAAATGTGCATGCAACAATAGAAGATATTTATTATATAAGAAGTTACTTTCCTTAATATTATTATATGTTTTTTTACAGAACTGTACTTCAATGTCTGTTAAATCTAAATTAACATCTAATTTATCTTTTCTAAATTTCCTGTTTAAAGAATTTTCGTTATCCAAACAGACATTGTATAAACATTTATCTGTTACAGATATTTTTTCTATATTTTCTAGATATTTTATATTAAACAATAAATCTTCTCCAATATCAAGATTCAGTCTAAAATTTTCTGTTATCTTATCTTTTCTATATAGTTTATTACATGGAGACGCAAATACTTTATAAATGTATTCAAATTCTTTTATATTCTTTTTTATTTCAATTATCCTTTTTTCTAAATGCGGTGTTCTTAACAATTCATTGTTCTTATATATATTTAATCCACAAATAACTAAATCCGTTTTTTCTTCTTTAATTATTTTAATCAATTCTTCACAAGTATTTTTTTCTAACCAATCATCGCTGTCAACAAATTTAATATATTGTCCAGTAGCTTTTTCTATTCCTAAATTTCTAGTTTTTGAAACTCCCTCATTCTTTTTATCTATAACTTTAATTCGATTATCTATATTTTCAAATTTTTTGCAAATTTCCAACGACTTGTCAGTTGAACCATCATTAATTAATAATATTTCAATATCAGAATATGATTGTTCTATAATGCTATTTACACATTTTTCTAGCCATTTTTCCGCATTGTAAATTGGTACTATAATTGATATTTTCTCATCCATTTTCTTCTCCTAATTCTTCGATAAATCTTATCGACCTTTTTCTTTCCGCATCTAATCTCTTAGTAACTTCGTTATAATCTATTGTATTATTTGTACATTTTCCATTAACAATTCTTCTATCTTCTAAATTTAATGTAGCCGCTAAAGTTTTTAGTCTAGAATTATTATTAACTTTATTTTCATCTAATTCATAATAAAACTCTTTTTGTAAATTTATAGAAAAACACATTCCGTGAAATGAACTTGTAACAATAGCCTCCGCATTTTTTATATAATTCAAAAAGTCTTGAGGTAAAACTTTAGTTAAATTTTTCATTCCCCTATATTTCTGATAGCTTGTATGGAAACATATAACTTTACATTTTTTTTCCTTTCCTAGCTTTCTTGCAAATTCCAACAATGTTGGTGTATATGCAATAATATAAACAAAAATGTATTTTCCTTTTTCTATTCTTTCATTACTAATAATATTTTCCCATTCATATTTATTTAATAATAATGTTGGATCCAATACAAGCTCACTATTTTTCCCTGTTATTTCTTCTATGAATTTTTTACCTTCTTCTTCTCTTACTGATATTTTATTAAATTTATTTAATTGTTTATATATTTTCGCTTTTTGTTCTTCATCCATTTTATTAGTTCCAAAACTAGCAGCATATGAGTTCTTCTTTTTATCGTCAATAACAAAATCCAAAAAATAATTTTCATCACCATAGTTTAATTTTAAATTCCATACTTGATCACTTCCTGTAATAAATAAATCGTAATTATTATTAGCCTCTATTATATTTCTTTTATTGTATTCTTTAGTAGAAAGTTTTTGTACCTTTTCATTGAATTCTTTTCTTACTTTCTCAAATGCCTTACTTTTTTTCATAAATAATATATTTTTAATTTTTTCCTTTAATGTTCTACATTCTCTTGTCTTTTTAAATTTATAGCTTTCTTCCATTTTCTCATTTCTATAATCTACAATTTCACATTCACCTTTATATTTTTCAAGAGTTTTTTGCAATGCATAGCTTTGCAACATTGCTCCTAGATTTTTGGCTCTATGGTAAGTAATTATTCCTATTTTCAATTTCATTTTCCTCCTTTATATTTATCGAGTTACTCATTGCTATAGCTATCATATATGGAACAAGGAAATATTGGCCATATAAAGGATTTCCTGTAAAACTATACATTATAAAGACACCTTGTAAAAATAATGACATTGCTATATTAATTTTTTGTTCTAAGTCTTCTCTCTTTAAAATTATACTTGCTTTCTTTATTGTCATAAATATAGAAAATAATATTGCTAAAATATATATAACTTCTCCTACTATTCCTGTCTCCGCTAAAATTTGTATATAACTATTATGAGAGTATTCTCCAATAATTTCTTGTATAGTTCCTATTCCTATTCCCATAATTGGGTTCTTCTTAAAAATTTCTAGACTGTCTTTCCATAGTTTGTCTCGTCCATTTAATGCATCCTTGTTCTCATTCAGTGTCTGAATTTTATCAATTACAACTTTTGTTTGAGGTATATTAATAACTGCTATATATCCAATACTTCCTACAATTAAAATTGTAACAATATATTTTAGAATATTTTTTTTATCTTTAAATGCTATATAAATATAAATTAATGCTATTGATAACACTGAAAAGATTAACATTCCCCTTTTTCCTGTTATAAATAATGCAATTATTGAAATAATTAAAAAAATTATGTTTGCTATTTTGTGTTCTTTTTTTACTACTAAATTTAACGAACTTAGTCCTACAAAAATTGTGATATAAAAAGCATTTACTGTCGTTTGTGCTGTTATTCCAGCATACCCTCCTGCTCTAAATAGCTCTTGATTAGTTTTTATCCCTTCTGCTCCCAAAATAACACTATTAATTAAATTTATCATATCTGGAAAAATCAATTGCAAAATAGTAGCTATTACGTGAACCCCACTTGCCAACCAAGCTATTTTCAGAAAATACTTATTCCACTCTTCACTTTGGTTTTCGTATAAAATCTTCAGTATTATTGTCATACTTATAAGGCTTACCACTTCTATTGAGTCTTGTCTATTTATAGAATAGCATATTGACATTATTAATATCATACATAATATTAGCCATATGATTGTATCCGCTTTTATTTTTATCTTTTTAAGATCAGTTGATAACACTGCAAAAAATAAGGCAATCCCCTGAAGAATATATAAATTTCCTATATACGCTCCAAAGAATATCATTAATACATTTAATAAAATTGATATTTTTATGAATATATTATTTTTTTTCATCCTTCTCCTCTTCTATTAATGCTAAAAAATTTTTAACATATATATCTTTCGTATATTTTTTAGCTCTATCTATTGATTTCTTATTTATATCTATAAATTTATCTTTTTCTAAATTTATAAAATAGATCATTTCTTTTTTCAAACCTTCTATAAATTTTTCATTGTAAGGCACTACTTTTACATTTTCTTCTGTTCCAGAAATTTCTTGTAGAGCACCCATATCACTAATTATTACAGCTTTTCCCAAACTCATAAATTCTATCGCAGTTAATCCAAATGCTTCATTGCAGATTGATGGTATAACTCCAACATCTGCCATACTATATATTTCAGCTATATGCTCATAATTAACATATCCCATATAAATAATATTTTTATTGTTAGCTATCTCTTTCATTATTTTCTTATAAAAACTTTCTTGTCCTTTTTGCTTCCCACCTACAATCAATAATTTTGCATTTTTGTTATTTGATTGATTAAATGCTTCTATTAGTTCCTCTATTCCTTTTTCTTTTGCTATTCGTCCAGCATACATAAAAATAAAGTCACTTTCAGTTAAGTTGTATTTTTCTCTTATATCTATTGTTTTTCTGTTAATAGTATCAAATTTTTCTGAGTCAACTCCGTTATAAAATATTTTTACTTTTTGCATATCACTTTTTAATTTATTTACTCTATTTCCTATAAATTTACTAATAGTCCAAATTTCATCATAACTGTCATACATCTTATTTGCATTTGTCACATCTTCATTTAAATAATCATTATGTAAATGTAATATCATTTTGGCATTTTGCTTTACTTCTTTTAGAATCAGACCATATTGAGGCTCATTTTCAACAATAATGGCATCATACATTTTTCCACTTTTTTTTATATCTTTTTTTACTTTATTAATATATTGATTTCCTATGTATTTTTTGCTAAGACGATTTATTATGTGTAAGACAATTCTTTGAAATTGATATATTATATTTCTAGTCTTTATGTATCTAAAATTACAATGTATATTCTTAACTGCCTTTTCAATGTCAACATCATAAACTGTATAAACAGTAACATTATGTTTTTTAGTTATTTCATCATTTTTAATAAGTATTTCTATTAATTTTTCAACAGCTCCTCCTTTTATGGCAGGTACAGGATATACTCCAGGACTTACAATTAAAATATTCATTTTTGCTCCTCACTATTATTTAATAAAACAAATTCCATATTTATCAGTACTTTTTTTAAGTTCATTTTTTTTATTATTATCAACATTTTTTCTCATTGTGTATTCTTCAGAAAATGCTTTAGAATTCTCTAATTGTTTTTCTAACTTTCTTCTATACTCTTCTATACTACTTATAACCTTTGCAGGATTTCCCACTGCAACACTATTTGATGGAATATCATGAGTTACAATACTCCCAGCTCCAATAATAGAATTTTTTCCGATTGTTACATTTGGTAACACAGTAACATTTGCGCCTATAAAAACATTATCTTCTATAATTATTTTCCCTATTTTTGTATAATGTACTAAATCTTTACAACTTGCATCATGTGCAAGCAATGTAACTCTAATTGAAAAAGTAACATTATTACCTATTTCTATCAAAAAGCAGTGTGTCGGATCTAAAAAGCACCCTTGCTGCTTAGAAAAATCCTTTCCTACTTTCATTCCTCTGCTTTTTAATATTTCAATAGGTACTTCTCTATTTAATAAATATATAATATCTTTTATTAGTTTCATATTTTATCTCCCACTATTTTCTTTACATATTTTTTTCTTCTAAAATCTAGTATTTTTTCAATCATGCA
>OIYV01000996.1_pt1 | contig 14308 bp, 8 predicted proteins | sample 1588251 | NCBI WGS metagenome assembly OIYV01 (sample SAMN03283282) | human gut metagenome | biome: human-associated habitat; material: feces | host: Homo sapiens | place: Peru | collected 2012
TTCTTTTTTTAGCTGTTCAATAATGGATTTTCCCATTTTCCCGCCCTGACCGTCTATAATCGTAATTTTCATATCTATATACCTCCCTCCCGTCTGCGACAGGGATTCTGTTTTATGGTATACATGATACACGGATTTCATGGTAAGTACAAGAAGTTATCCATATAAACTTTACACGGATTACTACATTTATTTACAGCATTTCAATAAATGCGGTGATTCTTGTGGTGAGCTGCCCTTTATCAGATTCGCCTGCGTCAGTTTCCACTGCCATATAAGGAATGCCAAGAGAATCTTCGCAGAAGCGGGTCATTTTATCCCGTTCTACGGTATAAGGGTGGCAGGTCTGAAGGGTAATATCCAGAATACCGTCCACCTTGTAATCCTGAACCAGTCTTGCAAGCAGCTCAAAGCGAAGTTCATTCGGTGACATAATTGCACAAGCCGTATTCTGGTAACAGTCGGCAAGTGCTGCAAAGACATCTTCTTTTTCTGTATCAAAATGGCGGACAGCCGATTTCATGACTTCGCAGTTTTCAAAGCAGACAACTACACCGCCGTTCTCTTCGATGGCTTCCAATATTTTCTCGTGTACACCACTGAGCGGGCAGCCGGTTACAAGGATGCGTTTGGCGAATTTCGGAACTGGAGAGTCTTTTGAAGAAAGCTGTTCCAGAGTTTCCAGATTGGCAGCGGTACGTTTCCTTACATCAGGGAGAGCCCTGTGTTCTTCCAAAGCATGGAAAATGTCTCTGCCAAAGGCAGCAGGAGGGGTCTGACGCTGGATTTCCATGAGATTTAAAATGCTTTCTCTTTCTTTATTATAAAGAACACCGGCAGTACGGACTGCATCATCCGTAATCGGTGTGCCAAAGCGTTTTTCCAAATCTTTTGCCAGATATTTGCATTCCGAATAAATAAGTGGATTTACATAATCGCGGTCAGCACCCTGGGCAACCTGATAATAGTAAACACGGTCCTGACGGGAAAGCAGTTCGTACATTTTTTTCTTTCCGTCGCAGGAAGTTTCAGCAATAATCAGGTCTGCATCCTCTAATGCCTCGTCTTCGCAGATATCACAACAGTTTTTTACGACTGGGCAAAGATTACGGATTAGAATTTTAGAGGCAGAATCTGCTACCCCACGGACATAAGGAATCCGAAGCGGACAGACTCCGGCTGCTTCTAACAGTTCCACCGGGACATGGGAGCAGAAGGAAACTGCCACCTTTTTGCCGTTTTCATGACAGGAATCAATCAGTGTCTGCAATTCTTGTTTATTCATGGGCTTCGGCCTCCTTTTTCATACGGATCATCTCTAAGAAGGCTTCCACGCGTGTACGGATTTGTCCTTCATCACTTGGAGAAAAATCGGTTTCAATATGTAAAAGCGGAATCCCCTTCGATTCACAGACACGACGGAGATTTTCGGTTTCTACGGCAAACGGGTTGCAGGAGTGAAGGGTAATACTGATATAACCGTCTGAATTCCATTCATCAATGGTATCGGCAACCTGCTCCATACGTCTGTTATTTGGGGAGACAACTGCACAAGGTACTTCCAGATATTTTTCTGCGATACGGACAATCGGGTCACGGGAGGTATCTTCTGATACGGCGCGTCTGAGAGAAGAAATACCGCAGCAGCCTTCATAACAGACAATGGAACCGCCCAGTTCTTCGATAACATCAATGGTTTTCTGGCTTGTGCCTGCGTAACCGCCACCGGATACAATCAGACGAGGGCGGTATGGGTCCGGTTCTACCGGGTAAATGCCGTTTTTCCAGTTTTCCTCACATTGTTCAATGATTTCCTGAATCTTATTATATTTTTCTTCCGGGTCAAACATAAACTGGAGTCCGTCAGACACGTCATTCATGCTTTTTCCAGTGATAGCAGGTGGATTATAACGGCCAAGCTCGTATAAATGTGCATGCTGAGCACGCTCTTTATTGCACCATTTAATGGAATCCTCCAGCATTTCATCGGTAATCTTGATGTTAAATTTTTCTTCCAGACCTTCTTTGAAAGCACGTATTTCAGACACCCACATATCCAGTGAACGCTCATAATCCGGTACATTTGGCAAATGAATAACCTGCATTGGTTTTAATTCACCGAGAAGTTCGTACATTTTCTTTTTTCCGTCACAGGTCGTTTCCCCGACAACAATATCGGAAAAGAAAGCATAAGGGCAGCTTTCTTCCATGACATGCCCAAAGCTTGCCTTGATCAGTGGACAGAGGTTAGCAGGAAGTCTGGTTTCTGCTGTTTTAATTGGCTCCTGGCTTCTGCCGCAGAGACCCACCTGGTACAGACCGGCAGCGCGGATGATTTCAGCAGGGGTATACTGGCAGAACATGCCACAGACATTTTTCCCCTCGTCTTTTAATTGTTTTACTCTTAAAAATCCTTCACGTCTTGCTTCTGCGAAATCTTCAAAATGTTTGGGTAATGAAGTAGACATAATTTTTCCTCCTGGTATGATGATATAAGTGATATATATCACAAAGCTTTATATTTATAAATTAACATGCGTTAATAAATAACACAATAAATAGTAAGGTTTTGTGAAAAAAGTCAATATTTTCTGTGAACTTTATTTACTTTTTTGATAAATAGTATTATAAATTCAAAGTACATAATCGTTGCAAAAATAAAATTATGTGCTATAATAAAATAAGAATCATTCCTAATATTGAAGAGGGAAAGAAGAAAAGGAGAAGAAAGTCATGAAAAAATTTGTATGTACTGTATGTGGTTATGTTTATGAAGGAGAAGAAGCACCGGCAGAATGTCCATTATGCCATCAGCCGGCAGATAAGTTTAAAGAAGTAGTAGAAAACCCAAGAAACAAATACGCTGGAACAAAGACAGAAAAGAACCTTTGGGAAGCATTTGCAGGAGAATCTCAGGCAAGAAATAAATATACTTATTTCGCATCAGTTGCAAAGAAGAACGGATACGAACAGATTGCAGATTTATTCTTAAAGACTGCTGAAAATGAAAAAGAACATGCAAAACTCTGGTTCAAGGCACTTGGAGAACTTGGAACTACAGAAGAAAACCTGCTTCATGCTGCAGAAGGTGAAAATGCAGAATGGACAGATATGTATGAAAGAATGGCAAAAGAAGCTAAAGAAGAAGGATTCGACAGAATAGCATACTTATTTAGTGCAGTGGCTAAAATTGAAAAAGAACATGAAGAAAGATATAAGAAATTACTTGAAAATGTAGAAAATGGATTAGTATTTTCAAAAGATGGAGACAGAATTTGGAAATGCAGAAATTGTGGACATATAGTAATTGGAAAATCAGCACCAGAAGTTTGCCCAGTATGCAATCATCCTAAAGCATATTTTGAAATTAAGGCTGAAAATTATTAATTATATAAATAAAAGTAGTAGAATTTTACTACTTTTATTTTTTTGACATTATTAGGCCAAATTTATTGACTTTTTATAAAAATTGTATATAATAAACATAGAAAAAAAGATTAGTAATAAAAACGGAGGAAATATGGGGTATAAAGAATTATTAGAGGAGTTAGATAATATTGATATTAATATGCTTAACAACTTAAATAATAATGTTTTTAGAAATAGTAATGATATCCAAGTTAGAATGGGACTATCCAAGTTAGAAACATTTAAAACCAATATGCCGGAAATGCAAGGATACATAAAGGAACGATTTGAGAACACATATCAAGCGTATTTAGCAGCAATGGGAAATGATAATAAAAACATTAATGTGGATACATATTTTTCTTATATAAATAGCTTAAAGAAAATGTTTGAAAACGGCATAAGTAATCCGGATGAAGCCATAGAGATTATTGTAAATGCAGTAAACTCTAGACATGTGCCAAATGAATATGCAATTAATTATATATTAGCACATCAAGGTGCAATGGGACTAACCGCAGAACAACAAAAAACATTTGAACAAATTGTACCCGTAATAAATTTAATTTCACAAGAAAATGAAGCAATTGAAAAAGGGCTAATTGAGAACCAAAGTAAAGCTTTAATTGTTCCAGAAAAGAAACTGAGTATTTTTCAGAAGATTAAGAATTTCTTTACAAAAAAGAACAATCCAAGTATAGAAAGTAAGAAAACTCCAATTCCAGAAAATAAAAAGGCAAGAAATTTTAGAGAAGCCCAAAAGGTATCAATAAATTCACAAGTAGCAATACAAAAATCAAAAGAACCAGAGTATGTAGCTATAAGCGATTTGCATGGAAATATGGACAGATGGAACATGGTAAAAAAATTAATAAACGAAAATCCAAATGTAAGAGTACTAATGCTTGGAGATGCAATGGATAGATGGGAATTTGGACCAGAAATTCTTTTACAAATAAAGGAACTTAGTGACAGTGGAAAGTTGCAATATTTGCCAGGCAACCATGACATTTTTGCATATAATTATATTAAAATGAGAAAAAACCAGAAGTCTTCTCCATTTGTAATGGCTGAAGCACATTTGGAACATAATGGTGGAGAAATTACAATGGAAAAATTGAATAACTTCTCTACGATTGTAAATAGTGAGCTTGCTAAAGGAAATATAAGAGAAAAGATAAGCTTAGATGAATTGGCAGATTGGCTTGGAGCACAACCAATACAGAAAAAGATGAAAATTGACGACTATAATTTTGCGCTAGCACATGCTATATTTGATGAAAAGTTATATGAGCAAAATCCTGCATTTAATTTAGCCGATGCACTTGAATTAGAAAATAAAGGGCAAAAGGAAAGCGAAGCATATAAGCGATTTTATACAACTATGTGGTATAGAGAAGGAGATATAAGAACACAACCTATTGAACCAACTCTACCAGAAAATAATGTAGTAGTTGTTGGACATACAAGACAACCAGAAATTAACATTGATTTTAAAAAACCAAAATCTCCAATTGTCTATATAGATACAGGAAAAGGAAAACTATCTGGATTTAATTTAAACAGGAGAAAAAGCATTTCACTAGAAGAGCAAGACAGAACAATTTAAGAAAAGTAAAGTACTTAGGGAAAATACATTTTTCTAGTTTTGGAGGTAAGAATGACTGAGGATTTTTATTGTAAAATAAAAGATGCAGAACTAATAGATATATACAAAAAAAACAAGGATTTCATAAATTTTTTAGAAAAAGAAATTAAAAATTCAGAAAAAGCTTTGGAGGAAAAATGAAAGAAGTAGAGGAATTTATTTCAAATATTAATGTAAATAAGGAAGTTTTGGAAACAATACCAAAAAATAACGCAAGAGATCTAAAAACATATATCACAAAATTGCAAGAAAACCTCGAAACAGCTAAAAACAATCAGAAATTATTAGAAGAGGAAATGAAAAAAAGGTATAAAAAAATAAAATGTTCAAAGCAGAATGATGAATTAAAAGACATGAAGCAAAGGCTAGAAAATAGTGTAGGTGTTTTGTATTTGCTAAATGAAGTAGATACTTCTTATGAAAAAATGAACTTAGATAAAGCTTTATTTAACTTGAACCATTATTATTCCAAAAATCTTGAAATAGTTAATAACACAATAATGTACTGCATAAAAAAGTTTGAGGAAGTAGGAGTAAAACTAGAACTAAAGGACTTTAATTATAGTGAATATGTTAGAGAATATCTAAAAACGTTTTTTATAGAAATGGAAAAAGGAACAATAAATTCAAGTAAAATTAAAAATAAATTTGATGAAATATATTGGAAATGTCCAAATATTATAATTCATATAGTCTTAAATATAAAATACTTATATTTAAAAAAAGAAAAAGAAATTGACAAATATTACAAAAATCAAAAAGTTAATTTAATCAAAAATTTTACTGCAAACGATATAATTGAAAGAACATTTGAATTATCAAGACAGGTTAATGAATATATAGACAGCAATAAAGAAATTATTATAAATAAATTATTAGATGGCAAATTAAACATTAAAGATTATTCTACAAAAAATATAATAGAGTGTTATGAAAAATTTATTAATGAAGAAAACATTGACCTAGAAGATAAAGCAAAAATGAATGAAATTGATAGAAATTTAGATAAACTTTTAAACAGTCTATGTGAATATAAAATGTATCTTGAAAACAAATTTATAATTGATGACATAATAAAAATTTACAAAGAAAAAGATAAGTATAAAAATATCTATGCAACAACATTAAAGGAAATAAACAAAAAAGAGAAAAAAAGAATTAGTTTGAATAACAAGTTAAATAAAGGTGGAATATTTAACAAACCAAATGATAAAACAGTAAATGAAAGAGATGCAATTATAGCTGATTTAACAAAATTACATAAAGAACTTGAACAAAATAAAGTAAATAATACAATATTCGATAAACTAAATGATAATTCAACCATAAGGGAAGCATTAGTTTTAGCAAATTCTTTCTATAGATATGTATTCATTTGCATTTGTGAAAATTTTAAAGGAATAGAGGAAGAACAAATAGAAGAAAAAATAAATAAATTAGAAGAGTTCGTAAACTATCCTTATTGCACAATTATTAATAATGCTAAAATGCTAGAAAGCCAAGAGATTAAAACGATAATAAAAGATAGATACAAATTACTAAATATAAATATAGAAAACGAAGACTTAGAATTAGGAAATATAGATTCACTGATTGATACAATTAAAATAATTATGCAGGCACATTATATTCGTAAAAACAATGTAGATTTAGATAAAATAGAGTGTGGAATTGAATTGAAGAAAATATTAAATATAGAATAATGGAGAGAATATCAAATGAAAAAAGTCAACAAAAAAAAGATAGCAATAATTAGTTTGTTATTTCTAATAATAATAATTGAATTGTTAGCTCTAGGGCTTTCAAGTGCTGAAAAGATAAAGGAAATTAATATTAAAGTTGTTGACAGCGAAAAAAAACTTGAAAATTTTTCTTTTAAAATAAATGCTTATGATAGTGGAAAAAGTGGATATTATATTACATTACCAGAGACAGTAAACAATATTGTAGCTGAGAAATATCTGGTTTCAAAAAAAGAGATAAATACTAGTAGTGAAGCACAAAACGAAAACACGATACGGCGAAAACATAACAACTCAGAATGAATTAGCTGAAAATGTTGTAAGCGAAAACATAATAACAGAAAATATAACAGTTGCTAATAATGAAACAGAAAGCATTGTTCAGGGAAATGATGCTACAGAAACAGTAAATAACCTAGAAACAAGCATTGTAGAAATGAATGCAGGGGATAGAGTCTATTTAACTCAAGATGAACTTGAAAACGCAGAAATTACAATTCAAATAAAATATGATTCAAAACAAATAGGAAAACAAGAAGTATATAATCACAGAATAGAGCTAAAAACAGATAAAAAAATAGGTTTTGCTATACAAGGATATTTACCACAAGAATTAGAAATACAAGATGAAAAAATGGATGATGAAACTGGAAAAAAGATATATCAAGGAATAAATCAAAAAGAAAATATTATAGAGGAAGTTTATAAAATATCATTCAAAGAAGATTATTCTATTACAGAAGAAAATCAAGTTCAAGTAATATTAAGTGAGATTGATGAAACAAAGGAATACAGTATATATAAATTAACAAATGATAATACAATTAAAGAGATTATGGATTTATCAAAGTTTGAAAATACAATTTCTTTTAAAAGTGATGAATTAGGCACTTTTGTAGTAACAACAAAACCAACTGAAAAACTAAATGAGGATTTGAGTGTAGTAAAAAGTCTTTTACCAAAATTATCTACAAGAAATAATTTGATTGGAACGCAAATGATTAGTATTTGGGAAGGTGCAGTGTCAAATGGCTTAAAAATTGGAGAAGGAACAATAGATAGCCCATACCTAATCTCATCAGGAGAAGAATTAGCATTTTTAGCAAATCAAGTAAATTCTGGTACAACCTATGAAGGAATATATTTTCAGATAGCAGCTGATATAGATTTGAATGGCAAAAATTGGACTCCAATAGGAAATAAGAGTAATTCATTTAGAGGAATTTTAGATGGAGCAGGACATACAATAGCAAATGCCGTAATTTCAATTACTAATGCAAATAATGATGTAGAAACATATGGAATTTTTGGAACAATTGGAGGGGGAACTGATAAGGCAGTTATTAAGAACATAGAATTTAATAATATTCAAGTAAACTTAAATGTAACAAGGTCAATTAGTTCAAACTCTTATGGATATAAAATAGGTATAGTTACAGGAGCAATATATAACAATGCTGAAGTAAAAAATGTATCTGTAAAAAACAGCCAAATTATTCATGATGGTACAATTACTGCAATATACAACCAAAACTGGAGCAATACAACATATTATGCACCAATACTTTTTGTTGGAGGAATTGCAGGAGATGCAGTTTATAGCTCAACAAATGAAAACACATCAGGAACATATAATATCGATTATTGTTATTCAGATGTGGATATTAGCTTAAATGTAAATACAGATAATACAGGATGGGGCTGGGGAAGTACTACACCTATATTATGTTTAGGGCAAATAAATATAGGAGGAATTATAGGAAGAATAAGAAGACAAAATACTTGGCCAACAAATAGTTTATATTCAGGAACAATTACAGCTTCAAACTCAAACTATACAAATGGTTTAGTAGGACCAATATTTGGTGCAGATAGAAATACAACAGGATATAACTCTACAACAAATATGAATAATATTTGGAATGGGGATAACAGAAATTCATATACAATGAACAGTTATTATAATAACTACAATGTATATGGAACAAGTTTTACAAGCAGTGTAACTACGGGTAATGCGGGTACAAACACGCAATATAGAAGAAGTACAAATAGTAACAGCATTGGTTATGTTCAAGGTGTAAATAAAGGTATTTATACAAATAATATTGGTACAAGACTAAGCACATTTAATTCATCTAACCAAAATGTTTCATGGAAATTTGAGAATAATGAATTATCACTTATTCCAAGGATTTCCGCAACTGCTACAGAAATGGGTGAAAATTTATATTCAATTGATATTAGTGACCCATATAATACAGGAACATATACATACACTTGGTATATAAATGGTCAAAAAGATGACACCATAACTGGAAATATAGGACCAACACTTGAACCAAACTTTGAAACTGGCTATAATGTAGATGTTGTGGTTTTTGATGGAAAATACTATGCTATAGCTAGTTACTCAATTCCAAGATTGACAATTGATATAGGCTTTAATATTAATGAAGCAAATGATTCTGTAACAGCTTATTTAACAGGAACAGCCTTACCATATGCAAACATGGAGGATTATACATACCAATGGTATAAGATAGATATAATAGGAGAAGAAACAAGAATTGAAGGAGCAAATAGTTTAACACTTACAGGACTAGAAGATGGAGTGGAGTACAAGCTAATTGCAACCAATAATGCTAATTCAAAGTTATCAGCTCAAAATACTTTCTTATATGGTCAAAGAAATGTAATATATGTGAGTTATAATTATGGAAATGATTATAATGATGGTTACACACCAGAAACCCCAGTAAGAACACTTTCAACCGCATATTCAAAATTAAGTAGAACAGGAACTCGAAATGAAAATGTAATAGTAATGATGGGAAATTACACGGAATATTCATTTTTTAATAGTCAAACATCATCAACATATGCTAAAAATGTCACAATTACTGGAAAATATGGTGGAGTTGATTATAATGCAAATTGGACATTTGGAACTAGCAACAGTAGTAACTTTTTCAGGTTTTTAACAGCGGATTTAAGTATTATGTATATGACACTTAATGGAAATAGAGGCTCAATGTATTTAATTTGTCAAGGACATAGCTTTACAGTTGGTGAGCAAGTAACAATGAATAATTATGCAACAGCAAATTCAAACCAAGGACTACTTGGTAGTAGAGCTCCAGCATTTCATGTTTTTGCAGGTTGGTATCAATACAACAGAACACGCTTACCTAACAATGACTGTGAAATTGTGATAAAAAGTGGCAGTTATGGAAGAATTGTTTTAGGAGGAACTCCAGGGACCTCTTCTGGACAAGGGCAAACAACATCACATGACTTTATGGGATCATCAAGAGAAGATTCATTTAGAGTATCAATAGATGTTGATATTAAAAACAGCACAACACCAAGCAGTTATGATTATGATATAAACTTATTAACAGGTGGTTCAGCTTGTGGAAATAATTATTCAATAGTAACAGAAAACATCAAAAATGGAAAAATTGGTCGTTTGCTAGGTGGAAGTATTGGAGATTCTGCCTCAAGACCACGAAACTGGAATTATCCAGAAAATACATTTTTAGGTGAAGCTACAATAAATGTAAGTGGTGGAAGCATAGCAGAATTATATGGCGGATGCCTAGGAAGAAACATGAGTGCAATAAACAGTAATGGCTCTGTAAATCAAAATTACACAGGAAATATATGTGATTCATATTTCTATGGTACGGTAGACATTAATATAACTGGAGGAACAATTACGGGGAATATATATGGAGCAGGAGCAGGAGGAGTAACAGGATATAGTACAGAATCATCAGACCCATATAAATCTTATGGAGAAGAATTTGATACTTCTGTAAATATCAATATTTCAAATGGAACAATAGGTGGAAACATATATGGTGGTGGATATGGATACACAGAATACCTAAATGCAAATGTTACTGCAACAGATGGTGGAGCACTATATGGAGAAAGCAATATTACAATTACAGGTTCTACAACAATTGAAGGAAGTATCTACGGTGCAGGTTGTGGCTATAATTACAGTAGCAAGCAAAACCTTGCACAAATGACAGGAGCTTCAAATATAAAAATTGATGGAACTCCAACAATTAATGGACAAGTATATGGCGCAGGAGCAGGGATTTCAGGATATACTGAAATGGCCAAATTAGTAGGAACATCAAACATAATCCTTCAAGCAAATTCAAACTTTGAAATATATGGAGGAGGCAATATTGCAAAACTTGAGGGAACAAGCATAATTAATATAAATAGCGGAATACATACAGGAGATATATATGGTGGAGGAAATATAGGAGTACTTGATGGAACTTCATACATATATATAAATTCAGGAACACAAACAAGAGTGTTTGGTGGTGGAAATAAAGCAACAGCAACAGAAACAAAAGTATATATAAAAGGTGGCACTAACACAGAAGTTTATGGCGGCGGTAATGAAGCAGAAGTAACTACGACAAATGTATATATTGATGCAGGAAATTCAAACAATGTATATGGAGGAGGTAATCAAGCAGCTGTTGGAGTACCAAATGTATTTTTAAAGGGTGGACAGGCAGAAAATATATATGGTGGTTCAAATAAAAGTGGAAACATAGAAAATACAAATGTTACAACAACAAGTGGAATAGCAACAAATATATATGGTGGAAATAATCAAGGTGGAACAGTTACAAATTCTCATGTAATACTAAATGGCGGCACTATAACAGATGCCTATGGAGGAAATAACCAAGGGGGAACAACTGAAAATAGTAATATAACAGCAAAATCAGGCAATATACAAAATATGTATGGTGGTGGCAATGAAGCAGAAACAGGCATAACAAATGTAATAATAGAAGATGGTAATATTAATAATACTTTTGGCGGCGGAAATAAAGCTGAGTCAACTACAACAAATGTTCAAATGATTGGAGGATATAGTGAAAATATCTTTGGAGGTGGAAATGAGGCAGGTGTTGAAAATGCAAATGTAGAGCTGAAAAACGGTATTTCACAAAATGTGTTTGGAGGCTCAAATATGAGTGGAGATGTTACAAATAGCTCTGTTATAACAACACAAAACTCAAGTGCATCTCAGCCTGTTTCAATGGAAGCTACATACACAGCAGAGACTACAACATGGCAAAGCACAGAATATCCAACTATTGCAAAAGTAAAAATTACAATAAAAAATAATACACAAAACACAATAGAAAAGTGGAATGGAAAACTTATTATTCCAGAATCAAAACTTTTCACAAACTATTCTTCTACAGAAATTACGGAAGACAATGGCATATATTCATTTAATGAAATAAATAGACATTATGGAACAAACCAAGTAGCTGCAGGTGGAACGTTCTCGTTTGAAATTGAAATATTATCAATGAAATCTGTAGATGATTTTAGTGTAGATACTGCATTTACAGGTGTAGACACAGAAGGAACTACATTTGGTGGTTCAAATGTAAAAGCAAATAATATCTATGGAGGAAACAACTTAGGAGGAGTAACACAAAATCCAAAAATAGAAATTAATGGTGGAACAATAGGAAATATATATGGAGGAGGAAACCAAGCCTCAGTTCCAAAAACAACAGTGTTAATAAAAACTGGAAATATTCAAAATATATACGGAGGAGGAAATCAAGCCTCAGTAAATAACAATACAAAAGTAGAAATCTTTGGAGGAAATATTAGCAACAATATATATGGAGGTGGAAATGAAGGGACAGTAATAGGGAATACTGATGTTAATATAAAAAATGCAACTATTTTAGGAAGTGCATATGCTGGAGGAAATGGAGCAACAGCAGTTGTGTACGGTAATGCCAATATAATAGTTCAAGGAAATACAATAATTGGAACAGAAGGCGATAATGTAATAGCACAAAGAGGTTCAGTATTTGGTGGAGGAAATGCAGCAGCAACCGGAGATACAGGAACAAATAATTCTACAAGTACAGTAAACATTGTAGGAGGAACTATATATAGCAATGTTTATGGAGGAGCAAACACTTCAGTTGTGTATGGCTACACAAATGTAAAAATAGGATTTGATGCAGTTGGAGATAATACCTTAGAGCAGGAAAATATTTATGTAAGAGGAACTGTATTTGGTGGAGGAGAAGCAAATGCAGCAGGTTCAGAAGAATATGATTATTCTTTTATAAGTGTAACAAAAGGAATTGATATGTTAATAGATGGAAATGGTTACACAAGTTTTAAAACAGAAGGAAGTATTTTCGGTTCTGGAAACGCATCAAGTACAAGTGGACAAAGCCATATAACAATTAAAAACTATGGGAAAGTAGATGAACCACTAAAAAACATTTCAATACAGAGGGCAACAACCGTAACGCTTGATAATTCATGGATTTCATTATCAGGAGCAACAGATAGAACAAATGAATTTGATAAAGAAAAATTCACATTAAGTAGAGTAGATGAACTAAAAATCAAAAACAATTCAAGTATTTACTTAAACTGTGGAGCAAACTTACTTAAAAAGTTTACAAGCTTAGATGCCAATGATAATCTTGCAACAGTAACAATAGATGAAGATGGACGGAACAACAAGAAATGTTGATAACAGATTATATTTACTAGAAGGAAAAAATTTAAACATTGCAACAAATGAAAATGCAACAGCATTTGGAGAAGTAAATGGTATGACTTTCTTAGGATTATTCACAAATGCAAATAATCCAAGCACAAGCACAGGACTATATCATAAAAGTTTTCAAAATGGAAATGAAATTACAAATGCAGGAACATTTTCAAAAAACTCTTATGTTGAAGGAATGCACAAAACAAACCATGATACACATAAAGATGGATTTTACAGTAACTATAATAATGAAGGATATATTAAAACAGCTTATGTTGGAGTAACACCAGAAGTTGGACTTTCATACATCTGGTTAGTTGGAGAAAAAATGGATGTTACAACATTTGAAATAAACTTAGTAGCATCAAAATATGCAACCTTAGGAACAATAGAACAACCATTAACAAACTTTGCAGCACCTAACACAAAGTTCCAAATTATAGGATTTTCATCAGGATTAAATAACGATATTTCACTAGTTTTAGGAGACCAAATACAAGCAATTGCACCAGATGAAAACACAGCTAATACAAAATTTGGTTTATCAATGAAGACTGGTAAAAATGGATGGATGTCAAATAATACAACCAACTTCTTAACACAAAATGGTGGAACATACCAAGGAGAAAGCTTATATTTAAGTGAAAACTCAAGCTATACACCAACACTTCTATTTTGCTTATATCACTCACAGAACTTGAGCATATCACAAGAACTTGGAAATGTAATTATAAGATTCCAAGCAATACAACCAGTAGATGAATTAAATAACTATATTTCATATATAGACATAGTAATTAACATGTCAACAGAGCTTTTCCCAAATGACTATTATGAAGCAGCCATTTCACCAGGTGAAGAGTTTGAATTGTTTACAACAACAGAAACAAAAATAACAGAAACAAGTAGATTTTCAACATACTA
>OIYV01000997.1_pt1 | contig 14305 bp, 11 predicted proteins | sample 1588251 | NCBI WGS metagenome assembly OIYV01 (sample SAMN03283282) | human gut metagenome | biome: human-associated habitat; material: feces | host: Homo sapiens | place: Peru | collected 2012
GCAGACATACTGCCCGGAGTACAACAAACTGGTTATTGACATTATGAACGATGGGCTGATGAGCGGCGCCGTGTGGAACAAATTGTATAAGCGCAGTGTGCTGAACGGTATGCGCTTTCGCCCCGGATATTCCGAGGATATTTTATTCAATTACTGTGTGATCCAAAAGAAGCCGAAGATGGTTTATATGACCGGCACTTACTATGTTTATCGGGTGAACCGGGCGTCTGTGACCAATTCTGTGTTCCGGCCGACAGCGTTCTCTATAATTGAAGTGAAAAAACAGATCATGGGTGAGCAGACCGATGGCCAAGTTCAGCCCTATTGCCTGAAAGGCTATTTGAATTCCGCCATGATCGTGATGAACAATATGCTTAGCAGTGGGCAGTGCCTGGAGTATTATCATGGTCTGCGGGCGGAGATCTTGAAATATAAATGGACGGTGTGGCGTTCCTCCTTATACGGGGCGAGAGACAAGGCAAAAATGCTGTTGCTGGCCCTGTCGGCCAAACTCTATCACAAGGCTATGCCTAAAAAGTAGGTGACTGTATGCAAAAGCACGCATATATGATTATTGCGCACAATGAATTTGACCTGCTGAAGACGCTGGTGCGGCTGCTGGACGATCCCCGCAACGATTTGTATATCCATATAGACGCCAAAGTGCAGGATTTTGATTTTGCGCGTTTTCATGGACTGGTGCAGCACGCCAATTTACAGTTTACACCCCGGCGATTGTCTGTGACCTGGGGTCATTCTTCCCAGGTGATGACGGAACTGCTTTTGCTGCAAACGGCAGTGGCAGGGGAGGATCCGGCGCAGCCCTATGCTTATTATCATTTGATCTCCGGCGTGGATCTTCCGATTAAGTCCAATGATGAGATACACGCCTTTTTTGACCAAAATGAAGGTAAGGAATTTGTGCACTTTTCCAAAAACGAGCCGGACCCGGGCTTTGCCACCCGCATTCGGTATTACCATCTATTTCGCAAAAAGCGAAACGGATTTACAAAGGTGCTGGCGCAAATTGCATTCCGCTTGCAGGTGCTGTTGCGGGTAGACCGGCTGAAAGGGCAGGGCTTGATTGTGCAAAAAGGCACCAACTGGTTTAGCGTTACCGGGGACTTTGCTAAGTATATTGTCGGTCAGGCGGACCGGGTTGAACGGCTGTTTGTCTATTCCTACTGTGGGGACGAAGTGTTCGTGCAGACCATGTTGGTGAATTCACCCTTTGTCGCCAACTTATATATGCCAAATTGCAATAACGACCAAATGGCTTGCGCGCGGTTGATCGACTGGGAGCGGGGGAATCCGTATGTGTTCCGTATGGCAGACTATGATGAGATTATGCAATCTCCAGCTATGTTTGCCCGCAAGTTTAGTATGCAGACGGATTCGGAAATTGTAAAAGCAATACAGGCAAAAATTGAGGAGAAAAATTATGCAAAATGAGCCGCTGATCTCGGTGATCGTACCGGTTTATAAAGTGGAGCCGTACCTTGACCGATGTGTGCAGAGTATTGTGGACCAAACCTACAAAAATTTAGAAATTATTTTGGTGGATGACGGCTCACCGGACAATTGCCCGGCCATGTGCGACGCTTGGGCGGAGAAGGACGGCCGTGTGCGGGTGATCCATAAGGAGAATGGTGGGTTATCTTCTGCAAGAAATGCAGGATTGAATTCCCTGCGCGGGCAGTATGTTTCTTTCATTGATTCGGATGATTATGTAGATAACACGATGGTTGCTGAATTGTTTGAAGCGTTAGATGGGCATGGCGATGGATTTGTGTTTTGTGGTGTTCATTGGGAGGAGAATAATCAAGATTTTATTGATTCTCCGCATAGCCAAAGCTATTGCTCATGGCAAGCTTTTATGTATGATTTGTCAACAATGCGAAGAGGGTGTTATTGCATCGTTTGCAATAAGCTGTATACAACTTCAATATGGAAAAATTTGCGATTTCCAGAAGGTGTAATCCATGAAGACGAAGCCGTTGCACTTGAAGTTGCTAAAAACTCGTCTTATATTGCTGCTAGTGATAAAGCGTTTTATCACTATGTACAACACCATAGTAGTATCATGCATGCTAAGGTGAGTATGAAAAACTTGGGTATTTTCGAAACGCTCCAAAATCGTATGAATTATTTCTTGGAACACGGTGAAAAGGAGCTTGCGGATGCGACAGCTTTTTTATTTCTTGCATCTGCAAAAAAACTTTATGTTCAATCGTACTTGCAAAAAAATGAGATGCTCTATTGTGAAATGTGTTCGAGGTTGAAAAAGTATAAAAGACTTTATTTGCATAATAATACATTTAAAAGTTGCAAAACAATTAGAGAAAAACTCCATTATTTTGTGTTTTGCTGTTTTCCGCTTTTGTATGCTTTAATCTGTAAATGCTTGTTTTAGTGATCGGTTGTGAATTTAGGCTTTTTATGTAATTTACTAGAGGTTTTAGGATAGTCTTTAAATGAAAATGAATGATTACAGCAGAGAACTGTCAATGAAAAAAAGTTTGGCGTTGAACTTGGCGGCGAATTTTATTACGTATGTTGTCGTTTTTGGAATAAATTTTTTCTTGTCTCCATACATTGTGCGTACGGTTGGTGTTGAAGCGTATGGATTTGTTAGTTTGGCAAATAGTTTTATAAGTTATGCATCTCTTGCAACTGTTGCGCTAAATGCCTTGGCTGGCAGATTTATAACAATTAAGATTAGAAAAAAAGATTTCAAATCTGCAAATCGTTATTATACATCTGTTTTTTTTGGCAATGCTGTTATTTCATTTGTCTTGTTGTGTATAGCTATTGTTGTATGGGCATTTCTTGAAAAAATCATCAAAATTCCTACTAATATCTTGTGGGATGTAAAATGGCTGTTTGCGGCTTTGTTTGTAAATGGTATTCTGAGTACCTTTACTTCTGTGTTTAGTGTTGCAACTTTTGCTACCAATAGATTATATTTGTCATCCATACGTTCTATTGAAGCTAATGTGATTCGTGCAATTGTTATCATTTTACTGTTTGTTTGTCTTAGTCCGCGAGTGTGCTATTTGGGGTTAACTACGCTAATCGCGGGGATATATAGTGCTGTATTTAATTATCATTATGTTAGGCGATTGACCCCATATCTTGTAATCCATAAGCGGTATTTTGACAAGAATGCTGTGAAGGAGCTTATGTCTGCGGGAGTATGGAGCTTGATTACGCGAATCGGCCAAATACTAGCTGATGGATTGGATTTGTTAATCACCAATTTATTGATTGACGCAACATCGATGGGCATACTTTCTCTTGCTAAAACTGTACCTGGCGTGATAACAGGTATCGTCGGTAATTTGGTTGGCGTGTTTTCTCCTAATTTTACAATTTTATATGCTGAAAAAAAGCATAAAGAGTTGGTATGCGCATTGAATCAATCTATGAAAATCATGGGCGTGATATGCAATATTCCAATTATTGTGTTGATTGTTTGTGGGACACAATTTTTTTCATTATGGCAACCTACACAAGATGCGAAACAACTACAAATCTTGTCAATACTTACTTGTGCGGGCTTAATTATTAATGGCGGTATCAATTGTATTTATGATATTTTTACAGTGGTTAATAAGTTAAAATTTAATTCAATAGTATTAGTGGTTAGCAGCTTTCTTAGCGTTGCCATTACGTATCTGTTGCTTAAAACTACTTCCCTTGGTATTTATGCTGTTGCTGGTGTCAGCACAGTGATTATGATGGCTAAAAATATAATTCTAATTGTGCCATATGCAGCTAAATGTATTGGATTGCGCTGGTACTCTTTTTACGGCAACATCGTACGACAAATTGTGTTTGTTGCAGTGTGTGTGGGTGTGTGCTATTATCCAGTTCATATTTTTGGAGAGTTAAACTGGTTTAATTTAGCCGTTTGCGCATTTCTGACTGGTCTTGTTTCACTAATGATTGGAATTTGTGTCATTTTAAATAGATCGGACAGAAAAAAACTGGTTGAGCAGCTTTCGAGACTTGCCAAACGAAAGGGGTAATCATAATTTGAATTTCAAAGAAAAACTATTCCATTTTTTCAAAGCGGTTGCACGCAGACTGCGAAGATGCCAAACAGATTGTTCCATTGCTAAATCTAAAATACAATTGCGTAAATGGAAGAATATCTACGCTGGAAAACGCTGTTTTATTATTGGCAATGGACCAAGTCTGACGGCTGAAGATTTGGGCTTCCTTGATAAAGAGCTAACATTTGCTTCTCATGGTATTTATTACATATATGATAAAACACGGTGGCGCCCAACATTTTATACTGCTCAAGATCAGAAATTGATATGTCAACGGTATAACGAAATAAAAGATAATTGTCGTGATTCACAGTGCATTTTTGCTGCGTGTAAATATCTTTCTTATCCCCGATTTCGTTGCTGTGACGTGATTGTCGATCTTGTTATTGAAGCGTTTGAGCAATCATTTCCAAAGTTTTCGGCTAATCCTTGTCGATGTGTTTATGAGGGAATGACGGTTACGTATTTTAATATACAACTTGCCATTTATATGGGCTTTTCAGAGATTTATTTGTTAGGCGTTGATCATTTTTATTCGGGTGGAAGTAATGACCATTTTTCGAAAAAAGATATTTGTACTAATTTGCCAAAAACGCATTTGAGTACGAAAGCTTATATTGCGGCTAAGCAGTATGCTGATAATCATGGCGTGAAAATATATAACGCAACAAGAGGCGGACATTTGGAAGTCTTTGAACGTGTGAATTTTGATTTGCTTTTTGAAAAGGAGAGTTATGAGAGTTAATGTACTTTTGACCGGCAGAGGAAATAATACTTTAAAAGACAAAAATATTTTAGAGGTTTTGGGCCATCCGGTTATGTATTATCCGGCGCAGGCTTGTAAAGTAGCTCAACTTACACATGGACTCTACTGCAGTAGTGATGATAGCAAAATACTAAATGTGGCCGCAGAATTAGGCTATCGAGCAATAAAAAGACCGGTAGAGTTGTCTTCTCCGACGGCTCAGCATATTGATTGTATTTTGCATGGCCTGGATTTTATGAAAAAATGTGATGATTTGCCGGACATATTGGTCGTAGCCTTAGCGAATAATGTTACAATCAAGTCAAAATGGGTGGATGACTGTATTCGGATTATGCAAAATGATATGAGTGTTTCTGCGGTTGTTCCGGTTTATGAAGATAATGATCACCATCCTTTACGTGCAAAAGTCATCGATGATTCGGGCAGATTGCAAATGTACGATACAAGTGTAAAAACACAGGTTTCCACCAACAGGCAGGATTTGACACCGTGCTATTTTTTATCACATAATATTTGGGTGCTCAATGTCGAATCAGTTCTAAAAGGAGAAACAGGACAACAGCCTTGGTCGTTTATGGGCAATAATATTCGTCCGTACATTATTGATGAATCGCTGGATATACACCATAAAATTGATTTAACGATAGCAAAAGATTGGATTGAGCGTAACTATTGTGACTGATTGTTATAGAAAAAAGCCTGTATGATTTTATAGAATTACATATTAGCACTCTTGCAAAAAGAGTGCTAATTGTTTATCTTTTGTTCACACATTGTTCATAAACGAGGTCTATAGTAAGAATTGTTCCAAGGGAGGAACAAAAGAAAGAGCAATGCAAACCGTGCGTTAGAATCAGAAAGGAGTTGGTACCCATGGGTAGCAACCAAGCGCAGTCGGCAACTTAATCTTACCGAATCTGCATATAAAGTTAGCAACCGTTTGAATTTCATTTTGGAGGTAACAGATATGCTGAATCGTAGAAATAATCATGCAATGACCACTTATGATCCCTTTAGAGAGATGGATAACTTTGAACGCCACTTTTTTGAGGATCCCTTTGGGGTGTTCTTCAGTAACGACAGCCAGTCTGCCTTTAAGACGGATATTACCGATGAGGGTGACGCTTACAGATTGGAAGCGGACCTGCCCGGGTTCGATAAGAAAGATATTCATGTGGACATTAACGGCGATCGGATGACCGTCAGTGCGCAGCGCCACTCCGACTATGAGGAGAAAGACAAAAAAGGCAAGTACATTCGCTCTGAGCGTTCCTATGGTACTTACAGCCGCAGCTTCGATGTAAGCGGTGTAGATACTGAGGGTATTAAGGGCGGCTACAAGGACGGTGTGCTGACCTTGACTTTGCCCAAGAAGGCGGAGGACACCCCCACGAGCCACAGGATTGAACTGGAATAACCGTTTACGCCCATGTAGCGTAGATAGAGGCTGCTGTTGGATTTCCCCCTTTCTTTGATATACAACAGTACCCACGAACAATGGCAGCAAAAAAGCCGGCGGCGGACCGAAAGGCCCACCGCCGGTGTTTTTTTTATTATCCCTTATTGCCTATTGCCTGGATTTGAAGTTGTCGATCACAATATGGTAGCGATCGTAGGCGCGGCGCACAGCGTCGTCCCAGCTGATGTAGATCTCCTCCTGGGCTGCCTTGCCCACGCGGTGGAGATAATCTTTTTGGTGCATGATCTGTTGCAGGCGCACTGCAATGCTGTGGGCGCTCTCCAGGCAAAGAAAACCATTGCGATCGTCGGTAATGCCCTCGGCGGCGCAGCTGCCGGCCACCAGCAAACTGGGGGTGCCGCAAGAGGCTGCCTCTCGAACAACTAAGCCGTTGGTGTCAAAAACAGAGGGAAACAGCAGCAAATCGGAAATGCCGTAATAACCCTGAATTTCCGCCCGATCCAGCACCTTGCCGGTGTAGATGACTTTGTCCGCCAGACCCAGTTTGCGAAAATACTTTTGTATGGCGTTCTCGTTGGCGCCGAAGCCTACCATCAGCAAACGAAAATCCTCGCCTCGCTCCATTAAGATTTTGCAGGCGTCTAAAATTAAACGAATATTCTTGTACCAAATCATACGGCCTACATAGATAAACACCGGTACACCGTCAGGAATATTATGCTTGCGGCGGATCATATCCACTTGGGATTGGGACACATCTACCTTGGGCATATCGCAGCCGTTGGGCATCACCACATAATCGCCCTGGTAGCCAAAGCGGCGCAAACTCTCTACCGTGCCCGCGCTGGTGACCCATACTTCATCGGCGGCGCTGATGTTCTTCAGCATGAAATTATAGGCGAAGTCCTTGGCTGGCTTGCCGGGAATGCAACGGTCGAAGTCATACTCATACTTGGTGTGATAAGTGAGTACCGTGGGAATGGGATGCAACTGTGCCACCCGCTTAAAGTAGTAGCTGGTAGCCAGGGGACAGTGGGAGTGAAGCAGATCAAAATGCCGGTCAATAATGGCTTGGTGCAGCTCCGGCTTAAATGGCCACCCTACGCTGTATCCTTCTTTGGTGGGAATCCACCAGCTTTTATAGCGGAAGATCTCATACGGATATTTATAGTCCTGCTGATTCGGATTCTTTGGGGTGACGATCACAGCCTCACCAAGGCCTTGATTGATCTTCTCCGCATAGCTTTGAGCCACATTGCTGATCCCGTCCGTGGTGGGTGGGAATGCATCTGTGCCGATGGCGATTTTTAATTTATCGTTCAAGTTTTCACCTGCTTTTGCAAATCATAAGGATTTTTGGGCATTATAGCACAATTTTGCCTGAATGTAAATTGCCGGGCGGCGAATTTTACAGTTTGTTTATGCCCTGCGGCTAAATCCTGCGTTACGGCCTAAGAATTTGGAAAAGCGGCAAAAAAGGCTTGCTATCCCGGCCGCCTTTCTATATAATGATATATGTATAAATACCTATGGGAGGGGGAGAAAAATGACCCAGAACTATTCTGTATCGCTGGAGAAGATCATAGCGGCGCATAATCTGGAAATCATCTATTTGCCAAAGCCGGCGAATGAGATCTTGATTACCACCAATGAGGTCAACCGGCCGGGGATCGTGATGACCGGCTATACGGATTATTTCGATGCCGATCGGGTTCAGATCTTAGGGTGGACGGAGTTTGGCTTTTTGCTGAATATGGAGCCGGAAAAACGGCGCCGGGCGCTCCAATATTGGTTGGCGCTGCACCCGGCTGCGGCTGTGGTAACTCGAGGGCTGGACATTCCGGATTACTTCGTTGAGGAGTGCAAGGCGCACCAGGTGCCGCTGTTGCGCACCCAAGAGGAGACCTCACCCTTCCTGGCAACTTTAATCGCTTATTTGAATGCAGAACTGGCCCCCCGGATCACACGCCACGGCGTGCTGGTGGAGGTGTACGGCGAAGGTGTACTCATTACCGGTGAGAGCGGTGCGGGTAAAAGCGAGGCGGCCGTAGAGTTGATCAAGCGCGGGCACCGACTGATCGCCGATGACGCAGTGGAAATTCGCAAGGTCAGCGACAAAACGTTGATAGGCGCATCTCCCAGCAACATTCGCCACTTTGTGGAGCTGCGGGGCATCGGCATTATCAATGCGCGCCGAATCTTCGGTATGGGTGCCGTTAAGAATACGGAAAAAATTGATATGGTCATTCAGCTGGAGGCTTGGGACTCCACCAAGGCGTATGATCGGCTGGGACTGGACAATGAGTACACCCGTATTTTGGATATTCAGGTGCCGGTGATCACCGTACCCATTACCCCCGGGCGGAACCTGGCGGTGATCGTAGAAACGGCGGCCATGAACAACCGCCAAAAGAAAATGGGCTATAACGCTGCCAAAGAGCTGATGGCCGGTCTTGGGATGGAAGAGATCGAGCCGGAGGATAAAGAACTGGAGATTTGGAAGAATTCATAACGGAGGATAAAAGATATGTACAGCTTAGGAATTGACTTGGGGGGCACTAATATTGTCGCCTCCGTGGTGGACGATCATTTTAATATTATCTCTACTGCAAAGACCAAGACGAATGCGCCGCGCCCGGCCAACGCCATTTTTGACGATGTGGAGAAGGTGTGCCGCGAGGCCGTGCGGGAGGCCAAGCTCACCATGAGTGACCTGGTGGCCGTAGGTATGGGCTCTCCCGGTACCTGCAATGCAGACGGCGTGATCGAGTTTGCCAACAACCTGGCCTTTAACAATGTGCCTGCCCGGGAAATGCTTCGGGAGCGCCTGGGGGTCGACAATGTATTTGTAGAGAATGATGCCAACTGCGCCGCACTGGGTGAGGCGTTTGCCGGTTGCGGCAACGGGTCTAAGAATTTTGTGGCCGTGACACTGGGCACCGGCGTAGGCAGCGGCATCATTTTGGACGGCAAGATCGTCAACGGTGTCAACTGCGCCGGTGGCGAGTGCGGCCACATGGTGATTATGGTAGACGGCGAGCAGTGCTCCTGCGGTCGTAAGGGCTGCTGGGAGGCTTATGCTTCCGCCACGGCGCTGATCCGCCAGACCAAGCGTGCGATGGACGATTACCCGGACTCCATTATGCACCGCCTGGCTGCGGAAGAAGGGGGCGTCAATGGCAAGACTGCGTTTGACGCCATGCGCCTGGGCGATATTGCCGGTATTGAAGTGGTGAATAACTATATCAAGTATGTGTCTTGCGGGTTGATCAATTTGGTCAACGCCTTGCAGCCTGAGATCATCTGCATCGGCGGCGGTATCTGCAACGAGGGCGACACTTTAATGGAGCCCCTGCGCCGCTATGTGCAGGCAGAGCGTTACAGCATTCACAGCAAAATTCAAACCCAGATTGTAAAGGCACAGCTGGGCAATAACGCCGGTATCATCGGCGCAGCGCTGCTGTATCAGGTGAAATAATGCAGGGTGATGGCGTGAGAGAACTCCTTGCGGCAGCCCGAGAAATGGGCTGTGATTATTTGGAAAACGAACCTATGCGCCTGCACACCACCTTTAAGATCGGCGGCCCGGCGCGGGTGCTGCTGTTCCCGGAGACGGAAGAGCAGATCACGGCGCTGGTGCAGTGTGCCCGGGCAAACGGCGTGCGACTCTTGACCATCGGCAACGGCTCTAATTTGCTGGTGGCAGACAAGGGCATTGACGCGGCGGTGCTGGTGATGGATAAGCACTTTTCTGCCGTAACGGTAAAGGGCAATACCATTTTTGCCCAGGCCGGTGCGTCGCTGATGAAGGTGTGTCGCACAGCGCTGGAGCACAGCCTGACGGGGCTGGAATTTGCCTACGGCATTCCCGGCTCCTGCGGAGGCGCGGCCTTTATGAACGCCGGTGCCTACGGTGGTGAGATGAAGGATGTGCTGGTGCGCTGCACCCATATTGATCGAGACGGCAAATCGGGTCAGCTGGCAGGGGAGGACCTGCACCTGTCCTATCGCCACAGTGCGTATTATGACAACGGCTGCATTATTACCGGGTTGGAGCTGCGCTTGCAGCCCGGTGATCCGGCGGAGATCAAAGCCAAAATGGACGATCTGATCAGCCGCAGAAGGGAAAAGCAGCCGATCGAATACCCCAGTGCAGGCTCTACTTTTAAGCGCCCGCCCGGCCACTTTGCCGGTGCGCTCATTGACCAATGCGGTCTGCGAGGTACAAGTGTGGGTGGTGCCCGGGTCAGCGAGAAGCACGCCGGCTTTGTGATCAATACAGGCGGTGCAACCTGTGCCGATGTGCTGGCCCTTTGCCGACAGTGTAGGGAAAAGGTGCTGGCGGAGACCGGTGTAGAGCTGGAAATGGAAATACGAGTAACGGAGTAAGTAAAAGTTAATGGAATTTGCAAACAAGGAACTGATCATTATAACCGGCGTCAGTGGTGCCGGTAAATCCAGCGCAATGGGCTTTTTGGAAGATGTAGGCTACTACTGCATTGATAATATGCCCCCGGTGCTGCTACCCACCTTTATCGGCTTGATTGCCAATCGGGAGGAGTATCGTAAAGTAGCCATTGTGGTGGATGTGCGCTCCAGTGAAGTGTTTGAGGACTTCATTAAGAGCGTGAACGACGCCAAGTCCAATTACGGTTATGATGTGAAGATTGTTTATTTGGATATTAAGACCCCGGTGGCTTTGAAGCGTTACAAGCTTACCCGCCGCAAGCACCCCTATGCAGATCGCTTTAACGGGGATATTGCCGCTGCACTGGCTTACGAAAAAGAGATTTTGGCACCCCTGCGGCTGCGGGCGGATCATGTGATTGATACATCGGACGCAGCGCCCAATCAGCTGCGTACTCGCTTGGCCCAGATCCTTCTGGGTAGTGACAAGGATATGATGAACATTCATGTGATGTCCTTTGGATTTAAGCATGGTATTCCCAGTGAAGCGGACTTTGTCATTGATGTGCGCTGCCTGCCAAACCCCTACTGGGTGGAGGCGCTGCGCAGCAAAACCGGCCTGGATAAGGAAGTGAAGGACTATGTGTTCTCCTTTAAAGAGTCGGAGGAGTTGTTGCAAAAGCTCATTGGCCTTTTGGATTTCCTGAACCCGCTGTATATCCGAGAGGGCAAGAGCCAGATCGTCTTTGCCATTGGCTGCACCGGCGGCAATCATCGCAGCGTGGCGATTGCCGAGGCGCTGAAAGATCATTTTGAATCACGGTGGGACAATGTGACCGTCCATCATCGGGATATTAACCGAGGTTGACGCAAATGTCCTTTTCTCAAACCGTGAAGGGCGAACTGATTGACGCCCAATATACAGAACCCTGCTGCCGAAAAGCATTCCTTTACGGAATGTGCCTTTTCGGCAAAAGTTTTTCCTCCCGCCAGGTGGCGCTGCAAACGGAGAACCCCCGCATTGCAGAGAAATATAGTGTACTGCTGGCGGAAATTTGCCGGGTAGAGGCGGCGGTGGTGCCGTCTCCCGGGCGACGCAGTTTTACCGTTAGCGTAACGGACGGCAGCGACTGTGCCAAGATACTGAAGACCTTTGCCCACCAGGGTGCCGGCAGCCTTCGGGTGAATTACGCCAACTTTGACTGCGAGAATTGCCAAAATGCGTTTATCGCCGGGGCATTTTTATCCTGTGGCACGGTGTCCAGTCCGAAGAGTGACTACCATTTGGAATTTACCGTGCCGTATCAGAATTTGGCTGTCAGCTTTGTGACCATGTTAGAGGAAAAGGAATTAAAGCCCGGCCTAACGAACCGTAAGGGTTACCATATCTTGTACTTTAAGGGCAGCGAGGCCATTGAGGACTGCCTGTACCTGATGGGCGCTTCCGGCGCAATGTTTGAGATGATGAATGTAAAGATTGTCAAAGACATTCGCAATTCCGCCAATCGTAAGGCCAACTGCGAGACTGCCAATATTGAACGTATGGTCCAAGCGGTACGGGTGCAGCTGGACGCCATAGAGAAAATTCGGCGTTTGCGTGGGCTGGAGTATCTCAGCGAGGATTTGCACGCCATGGCAATCCTGCGCGAGGAAAACCCGGACAGCTCTTTAAGCGAACTGGCAGAGATGAGCGCTTTGTCCCGCAGCGGGGTCAATCACCGACTGCGGCGTATTGTAGATATTGCTGCGGCTTTGGACGAGAACGTGTAATTTACTACGCAAAGAAAAAGGAAATTGAATGATGTTTACGCATTTGCATGTGCATACGGAGTTTAGTCTGCTGGACGGCGCTTGCCGTCTGGACGATTTGGTGAGCCGTGCAAAGGCGCTTGGAATGCAGTCCCTTGCGATTACGGATCACGGTAATATGTACGGGGCTGTTGATTTTTATAAGGCGTGTAAGCGGCAGGGGGTACGCCCCATTATCGGCTGCGAAGTGTATGTGGCGCCACGCACCCGGTACGATCGGGAACGGGTACAGGATAAGGCTTACAATCACCTGATCCTGTTGTGTGAGAACGAAGAGGGTTACAAAAACCTGATCGCTATGGTGTCTAAGGGCTATACGGAGGGCTTTTATTTTAAGCCGCGCATTGACCGCGACTTGTTGCAAAAGCACCATCAAGGCCTGATTTGCTTGTCTGCCTGCCTGGCCGGGGAAATTCCCCAGGCACTGTTGGAGCGGGATTATGACAAGGCGAAGGAGACCGCCCTGTGGTACAGCGACCTGTTTGGTTCGGAACATTACTATTTGGAATTGCAAGATCACGGTATTCCGGAACAGCAGACGGTAAACGCCGGACTGCTGCGCCTGAGCCGGGAGACCGGTATTCCCTTGGTAGCCACCAACGATGTGCACTATGTGCGCCGGGAGGATGCCAAAATTCAGCAGGTGCTGATCTGCATTGCCACCAACCATGTGCTGGGGGAGGACACCGGGCTGGAGTTCCACTCGGATCAGTTCTACCTTAAAAGTGAGGAGGAGATGGCAGAGACCTTTGCTGCCGTTCCCCAGGCGCTGGAGAATACGGAGAAGATCGCCCGGCGTTGCAACTTTGATTTTGAATTTGGTAACACCAAGCTGCCGTATTATGAGACCCCCGGCGGTATGGATCACTACGCTTACTTTCAAAAGCTGTGCCGGGAGGGTATGGTGCGCCGCTATGGCCAACACCCACCCAAGGCCTATGCAGAGCGGCTGGAGTATGAGCTGAACACCATACAGAAGATGGGTTACACGGACTATTACCTGATCGTGGTGGATTTTGTGCAGTACGCCAAGGATCAGGGCATACCGGTGGGACCGGGGCGTGGCTCCGGCGCCGGGTCCATTGCCGCCTATTGTATCGGCATTACAGATATTGACCCCATGAAGTACGACCTGCTGTTTGAGCGGTTTTTGAACCCGGAGCGGGTGTCTATGCCGGACTTTGATATTGACTTTTGCTACGAACGGCGGCAAGAGGTGATCGACTATGTGACCCGCAAATACGGCGCGGACCATGTGGCACAGATCGTCACCTTCGGCACCCTGGCGGCCCGTGCGGCCATTCGCGATGTGGGTCGGGTGATGGGTATGCCTTATGCTGCTGTGGATGCGGTGGCAAAGCTGGTGCCTCGGGACCTGCATATCAGCCTGGATCAAGCTATTAAAAAATCAGCGCCTTTACGCAAGCTGATGGCAGAGGATCCCAAGGTGCAGGAGCTGTTGGACACTGCCCGCCAAATTGAGGGTATGCCCCGCAATGCCTCTACCCACGCCGCCGGTGTGGTGATCACCCGCTTGCCGGTGTATGAATATGTGCCGCTGGCCCGGAATGACGAGTCCATCGTCTGCCAGTACAACATGATCACGCTGGAGGAGCTGGGCCTTTTAAAGATGGACTTCCTGGGCCTGCGGAACCTGACGGTGCTGGACGACGCGGTGAAGATGGTGCGCCGCCACACCCCGGACTTCGACCTGGAGAAGATCCCCATGGACGACCCGGAGGTGTTCCGCATGCTGACCGAGGGCCGTACCTCCGGCGTGTTCCAGATGGAATCCACCGGCATGACCGGCGTGTGTCTGGGCCTGAAGCCCCAGTCCATCGAGGA
>OIYV01000999.1_pt1 | contig 14289 bp, 20 predicted proteins | sample 1588251 | NCBI WGS metagenome assembly OIYV01 (sample SAMN03283282) | human gut metagenome | biome: human-associated habitat; material: feces | host: Homo sapiens | place: Peru | collected 2012
GGAAACATAGCGTGCTTCGTAGATGCTGTCAAAATAGTTGAAAATGTTGTTAAGCTCGGTATGCTTTGCAGCCTTTTGACCGGTTGCGTGGCAGAAAACAACGTCGGGATACTCTTTTGCGGCGCGGATGAGGTGATCCTCATGACCGAAGGAGTTCGCGATGATGAGCTTGCAGCCCTGTTCCGCGAGGTCGACTGCTGCTTCATAGCACTTTTCGTCCTCGGTGACGTTGTATTTGTAGATGATCTGATCATCGCTGAGGTTGCAGGCTTTTTTTGCGGCCTCAATGCCCTGAATGTGTGCGTAGGTGTAGCCTTCGTTTTCGTCGCCGATGAGAATTGCACCGACTTTGAAATCTGATTTGCCCGTTTTGCTAGCAATTCATATTCTCCAGCTTTAATTTTCTGATACTGATATGGGGCAAATGTTGAATTGATTGCATATCCAATAATGACAGGTGAAGGAAAAAGCATCAATATAACTGCTGATATATATGACAAAATAGAAAATTGTTCAGTATTTCTTGCCGATACAACAGAGGCTAATCCCAATGTCATGTACGAACTTGGAATAGCATATAACAAAAAGAAGCCAATCATTATGGTTAGAGAAAAGGGTAAGCAGATTAAGGTACCTTCTGATATTATTTCGGAATATTATTATTCTTTTAATGGTATGACTGAACTTGAAAATCTATTTGTTAAGCATATAAGAAAAATAATGGAAAAGATTTTACTAGCGATATAGTAATTCAAGAAATGTTAAAAGATGAAGAACTATTTTATAAAATTTCAAAAGAAAAAGCGTATGAATTATTAAATGCTTTAGAGATAAATAATGTAGATGAAGTATATAAAAAGTTGATTATTAAATAAAAAACAACAATTAAAATATATTTGTAATTTTTTGATATTGTGAACAAGATAAATTACAGTTTTATATTGAAATTAATTAAAATGGAGGAATTATAATGATAATAATAGCAGGTTGTTTAATTGAAAAAGACAATAGATTTTTAATGGTTAAGGAAGCAAAGAAGAAATGCTATGGACAATGGAATTTTCCAGCAGGACACTTAGAAGAGAATGAAACTATAAAAGAAGCAGCTATAAGAGAAGTATATGAAGAAACTGGCTGTAAAGTAAAGCTAACAGGGCTATTGCCAGTTGTTCATGAATTTATTAAAAACGAAAATGCTGTTATGGTAAGATTTGTTGCAAAAATTGAGGAAGAAAACATTGTATTTAATGAAAATGAGATTCTAGATGTTAAATGGATAGATATAGAAGATATAAAAAATATGAAAGAAGATGAATTAAGAGGATACAGTTTGAGTCTAAAGTTCTTAGCTGATTATGAGAATGACAATATTTATCCTGTGGAGGTTTTTGAATAAATCTCAATATAATCAGTTGATATCTAAAGATTTATTTGAAAAAGGTTTAATTGACTAAAGGAAGGAAAGTAAAATATGAATATTTATGCAATGAGACATGGATTTACTAAAATGAATAAAGAAAAATTATATAATGGGCAAGTAGATGAAGACATAAATGAAGAAGGAATTGAACAAGCAAAAGTAGCTAGGGAAAATGTAAAGAATATGGATTTTGATGTTATTTATTGTTCTCCACTTTTGAGAGCTAAACACACTTGTGAAATTGTAAATTGTAACAATGTTCCTGTTATTTATGATGATAGATTAAAAGAAAGAACATTAGGAGAATTAGATGGAAAAGATTTACCAAAAGAAGGATTATCTATGGAAAATTTTTATGATTATTCATATAAACCTGATATAGAAGGATATGAAGATTTTCCAACTCTATTTTCTAGAGTTCATCCATTTATCGAGGAATTAAAAACAAAGGATTATAAAAATGTTTTAATTATAGCTCACGGTGGGATTTTAAGGTCAATATATTATTATTTTAATGAAATTCCAGGAGATGGCAATCTATTATCAAAATATAAATCATCAAAGAACTGTCAAATGGATCATTATGAAATTTAAAAGTAATAGTATTAGATATTAAAAAAATAATGTGAATTACTATAAACTACTTACGTCAAGATAAATATTAAACTGAAAGGAAATTCAAATACATGGAAAATATAGAAGAAATCAAAGTATTGTGGAATTACATGAAAATGAATCAACAACTTAAAAAAGCTGATTGTATCATTGGATTAGGTTCTGTAGATACAAATGTTGCTAATATTGCATCAGAGTTATACTTAAAGGGCTATGCAGATAAAGTGTTCTTTTCAGGGGGCTTAGGAAAAATTACCAATAAAATATGGAATGAAACAGAAGCAGAAAAATTTGCTAAAATTGCTATAAAAAAAGGTGTACCTAAGGAAAAAATATATATTGAGAAGGAATCAACAAATACAGGTGATAATTTTAGATTTACCAAAAGAATGATAGAAGAGCTACAACTGGATATAAAATCTTGTATAGTTGTATGTAAACCTTATGATGAAAAGAGGGCGCATGCTTCATTTAAGAAAATAATGCCAGAATTTGAAGTTATAATAACTTCAGAAAATATTAGTTGCGAAGAATATTACCGAAAAAACGGAACTGAATGGATAAATGTGTTAGTAGGAGACATTCAAAGAATGAAATTGTTTTATGAAAAAGGCTGGCAAGTAAAAATGGATATTCCTAAAGATGTATGGGATGCATATGAAGTTTTAGTAAAAAAGGGATATGATAAATTTGTTTTTAAGGATGAAACAGCATTATGAGTGAAAAGCTCTATGAGATGATCAAGAAACAATAATTATTATAAAGAAAAGGAATGAATAAAATGGATCTAAAAGCAGAAAGTATAATGAATTATTATAGGGAACTTATACAAAATCGAGAATTTGATGAATATGATATATTAGAATTTTTAATTTTTATAAGAAATTCTACTAAGAGTACTGGAAAATATCCGTTTATAGTTGAATTTACAGATTTGATTGCTCATAGAGAAAGAGATAGAGGAATTGTTATGAATTGTATCAGAAATGCAATTGATAATGAATACAGATATTATAAAGAATCCAAAGAAGTGTGTGGTTATAAAGGAATAAAGGAAGAAGATTGGAGAAATGAATGGATAAACTTTGGAAAAGAATTTGGTATTACTATTAATGAAGATATCATAAGAGAAATAACATTGTGCATATACTCATTAGCACAAAAAACACAATACAATGATAAAAAGTTACATACTGGAAAAATAGAGCTTTATATCGAAAAAAATAAAGGAAAAATTGGGTTATTAACAACTGAAGGAAATAAAGATAGCTTTTATGTTTGTTTTTCTAAATATCAAGGCTATGAGATAACTGAATGCTATGAGTCACATATTCCAAATAAGGAAATATTGTACACAAATAGAAATTGTAATGGTCAATTAGAATTAAGAAACGATACTGGTGTTGTTCTGATTGTAAAAACGGGCTATTAGTCATAAAGGCAGGATAGGAAAACAGAGAAGTTTCCCTTAAACATATAGAAAGCCAAGCTTTCTAACTTCTGTATTTTGAAAAAAAGTACAGAAAATTAACAGAGAATAAAAAAGTAGGAAAGTATTGATTTTACTTAATCAGAAAAAACTTTCTCAAAAGTTGCACAAAAATACACTAGTGGTATTGCAGTAATACACTAATGGTATTGAAAAATAATCAAAACTCATAAGTAAAAAGTAATCTATAAAAAAATAATCGTGCAAAAATCGTGCAAAAAATGATCATTGACTTTCATTTTTAGGGGTGTTAAAATTGAAAATGAAGAAATATGCAAGGCGGAAAAGCAAGGGAAAAGCTTAAAAGAAAAGCTTTTTCCCTTGCTTTTTTGTTGTGCAAAAAATAAGGAGGCACAATATGAAAAAAGAAAATCAAGTATTAACCAATTATTACAAGAAAGAGGCACGTAAGAAAGCAAAGAAATTAATTGAAGATGGTATGAAGATGAAGGAGATTATGGAAAATGTTGATATGAAGTACATTACAGAACAAGATATTTTACAAATGTCTGAGGAGATGATTTCATTAGAAGAATATCAACAAGCACAGGTTGGATTTACAGAAACAACAAAATTTAATCAAGTAAATAGAATTGTAAATGATAGTGTTAACCAGCAATCAAAAACAGATACCACTATTGTATTAGAAAATACACCAATGGGAAAAGCTGAAATGTATAAGAGTTATCTGGAAGAGTTTAATAAAAATAGACCTTTGGTATGTACTAAAAAATCACTAAGTAATGGAACGTTTCAAAGATACTTAAGATTAAATTATTTAGTATCAGATCTACAGGAATTAGTAGAGAATAGGAAGGTTAGTTTAGTAGCTGCAGAACATTTGAGTTTTATAGATAGATTTAATCAGGAAAGAATTGCATATATAATAAAAAATTATAATTTTGTAATTTCAAAAAGTATTGCTAAAAGAATAAAAGAAGATTATAGAACTTATCAAGAAAAGGGTAAAGATTATATTGTGGATATAGAAATGTTAAACAAATATAAAAATGAAAAGATGATAAACATTCAGTTTTCTAAAGATGAGCTTGATAAATACTTCAAAGGAATTTCAGTAAAAGAGATTAAGCACAAGATGGTTAAGATTTTAGATAAGTATATAAATCAAATTGAATGAAATGTTATGTTTCAATTTTAGGAATATTAAATTATTTTTCATAATAGTATTAAGGAGAAAGAGGGGGGAGAGAATTTTGAAAAAGAAATTGAACATAACATTTGTAAACCAAAATACTGAGGAACAAATTGTACAAGCTATGTGCGGAGTTATTGCTTATAATTTAAGTGAATCTAATCAAAAGTTGAAATTTGATTATAGTTACATAAAGAAGTATCAAGATTCTCACATTACGGATGTAGAATTAGAATAGAGATTATAGTAAAAAGTTATATATGTGGGTAAATTTGAAAAAAATATAAAATAATCTTTAAATACATTGATAAATGACCGATATAATGTTATACTAAATATAATAAGTGAACAAAAGAAGGAGGAGATTCCAATTAGCGATTTTGATAAGATTAATTACTGGATTGAACTTGCAGATTACGACTTAAAGACTGCAAAAGTAATGTATAAAAGTAAAAGATATTTATATTTAGGATTTATGTGCAATCAAGTTATAGAAAAAATATTAAAAGCCTATTATGTAAAAACACATGAAGACATACCACCATTTACTCACAAATTAATTAAATTAGCAGAGAGTTGTGATTTATATGAAGAATTTTCAGAAGAACAAAAGGATTTTATAGATTTTGTATCTCCATTAAATGTAGAAGCTAGATATCCAACAAGAAAGGATGAATTATTTAATTCATTAAGTAAAGAAAGATGTAAAAAGTTATTAAAAGAAACGGAGGAGATGTTACTATGGGTAAGGAAAAAGTTAGAGAATTAGTTGAACAATATGCAAAGATAGTTAGAAACAACATGTTAGTTAACAAAATAGTTTTATATGGTTCTTATGCTAGAGGAGATAATAGAAAAGATAGTGATATTGATGTGGCTGTAATAGTTCCTAGAAGTAGCATTTCTAAAGACATTTTAGAAGATATGTCTAAATTGTTTAAGTTAAGAAGAAATATTTCAACAGATATAGAACCAGTTTTATTAATTGATGAAGAAGATAGAAGTGGATTTTTAGATGAAGTATTATCTTATGGTGAGGTAATTTATTCAAGATAAAAATAAATATCTGGTAAATCAAATGTTATCCGCAACCCTGTTTTGCGGGATATAAATGCACAGGTGAGCAGATGTTAATCGCAACCCTACTTGCGACAAATAAATGCGTAGGTGGACAAATAAAAAAACTATTCTCAAAAAAGAGAGTAGTTTTTTTATTTTATATTGCAATATTAAAAACAATATGTTACAATGTAACAGAACTATATAAAAGATACAGAAACAAGAAAGGCGGTATGTTATGAAAATTGCAGCATATTGTAGAGTTTCAACAGAAAAAGAAGCTCAAATAGATTCATTAGAAAAACAAATAGAATTCTTTAATGAATTCACCAAAAAGAATGGATATGAATTGTACAAGCTATATGCAGACGAAGGAATTTCAGGAAAGCAAATAAAACATAGGAAACAATTTCAGCAAATGATGCTTGACGCGAAAGCCAAGAAGTTTGAAAAAGTTGTTGTAAAAGATGTAAGCCGTTTTGCTAGAAATACTGTAGATTTATTACAAAGTATAAGAGAACTAAAATCTTATGGAATAGAAGTAGATTTCCTAAATAACGGAGAAATAATGGAGGGTGGTTCTGAATTCATTCTTACAATTTTAGGGGCTATGGCACAACAAGAAAGTGCTAATATGTCTAAAAGGGTGAAATTCGGTAAAGACATAACAGCAAAAAAAGGTAGAGTGCCTAACATTGTTTTCGGCTATGACAAAATACCAAATGAAAGATATACGTTAAAAATTAATGAAGAAGAAGCGAAAATTGTAAAAGAAATTTTTGAAAGCTATGTATATAAAGGAATGGGAACAACAAAAATTGCATGGGATTTAAATGATAGAGGAATACGAACCAAGAAAACGAAATCTAAATGGGTTCAAAACTCAATTGTTAGAATGTTAAAAAATCCAATATATACAGGAAGAGTAACAAACAAAAAATCAGAAGTAACAGATTTCATAACAGGAACAAGAAAAGACATTCCAGAAGAAGAATGGATTGTAGTAGAAAAGCCGGAGATGAGAATAATTTCAGATGAGTTATTTAACAGAGCACAGAATATATTAGCACAAAGATCAACTGAATTCAAATTAAACAATAAAAGAGAAAAAACAGAATATCCATTCAGCACACTCATTTATTGTAAACATTGTGGATATTCATTTAGAAGAATAAAAAGAAAATACAGTGATGATGGAAAAGAGTATATAAGATGGGTATGTAGTGGAAGAAATTCAATGGGAGTAAACCATTGCCCAAACACTACTGTTATAGATGAAAATGAATTAACAAATGCTATAAAAGAATATTTAAAAAGCATAATCTCAAATAAAAAGAACTTTATGAAATCGGTAGAAAAAGAGTTCGAGAAAATCAAAAAGTTGAGGGAAACAAATGAAAGGAGTGAAGAAAATCTATTAAAAGAAATTGAGAAAGTAACACTAAAGAAACAAAAGTATATGGAAATGTTCCAAAATGAAGTAATAAACATTCAAGAATTAAAAAATTACACTAGACCATTAAATGAAGATATTGATAGATTGGAAAGAGAAGTAAAACTAATCAATTCAGAAATTAAGGAAAAAGATATTTTGAATAAGGAACTATCTAAAACTATTACTACAATAGATGATATTTTAAATAATGAAACAATTACAAATTCAATGCTTAAAACTATTATAGATGTAATTGAAGTTGATGCAGATAGCAATGTTGAAGTTAGATTAAAGCTATTAGATGAGATAGGATGTACACCTACAATTATTGGTAACCCTAATATTAGCCAGCCAAAAACATTAACCGTTACGGAAAGTCACAGCGGTACATAAAGATGTAAGTGAAAGATTACTTAAGATAAACCCTGGTTTAGCAGGAGAAGTTAGAGAAATTTTAGATGAAAATAAGGCTGAAAGACACATAAGAGGAGGAATGGCAACAAAAAGAAAATATAGTCATATGAAAGATGATGGTTTTGAAAGATAGTTTTTGTTCAAATTTAAGTGAATATTAAAATTAATTAAAAATAAAAAATGCTTTAATTTTAAATTAAAGCATTTTTTATAAATTAGTTATTAAAATTATTTCTTCTTTGAGCTTTTCTAGCTTTTCTGCATTCTGGACATCTTTGTGGTTCATTTGTGAATCCTTTTTCTGCGTAAAATGCTTGTTCACCTTCTGTGAATACGAATTCAGCACCACAATCTTTACATACTAAAGTTTTATCTGCCATTAGAAATTCCTCCTTTTTAAAGTTCTGATATTTAATATTTTTCTGGGACACATAGTTCTGAACTCTAAATAAAGAGAAAATTATAGTCTTCATAAAAAATTAAATTCATTTAAGCTTTTTCAAGCCATCCACAATATATCATAAAATATTAGTATTTGCAAGGAAATTATTGATAAAAAGTGGAAAAAGTGTTAAAATAAAGAATAGTTTGAAAAATAAGAAGGAGAGAAATAATAATGAATGTAGGGTTTATATCATTAGGATGTAGTAAAAATTTAGTAGATACAGAAATGACAATTGGATTATTCAAAAAAAATAATTTTAAAATAGTTAATAATCCTGAACAAGCAGATATTATAGTAATAAATACATGCGGTTTTATAGAATCTGCTAAACAAGAAGCAATAAACACTATTTTAGAAATGGCTGAATATAAAAAGAATAAATGTAAATATTTAATTGTAATGGGATGTTTAGTTCAAAGATATAAAGAAGAATTACAAGAAGCTATTCCAGAAGTAGATTTATTTATAAAGTATAAAGAATATGATACTATTTGGGAGCAAATTGAAAAAGTAATAGGTAAAAATGAAAAAGAAGAAAGTAAGAATATTACAAAGGAAGAATTATTAACCAATAAGTGTGGTTTGGAATTTTCAAACAGAATCATTTCTACAGGACGAAATTTTGCCTATTTAAGAATTGCAGAAGGATGCAGTAATAGATGTACATATTGTGCAATTCCATATATAAGGGGAAAATTTGTTAGCAGAAAAATGGAAGATATTTTAAAAGAAGCACAAGAACTTGTAAATGAAGGGTATAAAGAAATTATAGTAATAGCACAAGATACAAGTAAATATGGAATTGATATTTATGGTGAATCTAAACTTGATGAATTATTAGATAAACTTTCAAAAATTGAAGGAATAAAATGGATTAGATTTTTATATACATATCCAGAATCTATTACAGATGAATTAATAAAAGTAGTAAAGGAAAACAAAAAAATATGCAAATATTTTGACATACCAATTCAACATATTTCAGATACTGTTTTAAAAAGAATGAACAGAAAAAGTAATGGAGAAAGTATTCGTAAATTAATAACAAAAATCAGAAAAGAAATTCCAAATGTTATAATAAGAACTACAGTAATGGTAGGTTTCCCAGGCGAAACAAAAGAAAACTTTGAAGAATTATATGAATTTGTTAAATGGGCTAAATTTGATAGATTAGGAGCATTTACATATTCAAAAGAAGATGGAACTCCAGCAGAAAAATTGGATAATCAAATTCATCCTATGACTAAAAAAAGCAGATATAATAAAATAATGTCTTTACAACAACAAATTTCAGATGAAAATTTAAAAAAACAAATAGGAAATAAATTAGAGGTATTAATTGAAGATGAAAGTTTTGACGGAAAATATTATATTGCAAGAAGTGAAAATGAAGTACCTGATATAGATGGAATAATATATGTTGAAAAAAGTGAAGATGAGCTATTAGATAAATTTGTTAAAGTAGAAATCATTGGAAATAAAGATTATGATATGATTGGAAAATTAATTAAATAGTAAAACTAAAATTATTAGAGTTATTATAAATGATGTATTATAAAAAATAGACACAAATGTTAGAAAAAATAATTATAAAATTATTATAAAATAAAGCATACTAAAACACTAAAATTCTACAAAATTTGTCATGAATTTTAGTGTTTTAGTATGCTTTTTTTAATTAAAAAACTATAACCAAATTTCACAATGTATGAAAAATAGAATATACAAAACAAAAATGAAAAATAATATACTTATAACATGTATAAAGGAGTTGGAGTTATGGATTATAAAAGTATAGGAAGAAAAATAGCAAAAGCTAGAAACCAAAAGGGATTAACACAAGAACAATTAGCTGAAAAAGTAGATTCAAATTCAGGATATATATCAAATATAGAAACTGCTAAGAAAAAGCCTAGTTTAGGTTTATTAATAAGAATAGTAAATGTGTTGGATTTAAGTTTAGATTATTTATTAGTTAATAATATGGAAAATAAAAAATTTAAAAATGATGTACAAATTATAGAATTATATAAAGAAATACAAATGTTAGATGAAGATGACAAAAAATTATTTTATAATGTAAGTAGTGATATTATTAAAAGATTATTAGAAGAATAATAAATATTGCTAATATGCAAAAATATGAACTTTTTTTGACAAGTAAGTATATAAAAAATTGTTACTTTTGAAAAGGAAAGCTCATTCAAACACAGTAAACTGAGTACTGGTTTGAATGAGCTTATTATTATAAAAATATACTAAAATATTAAATTCCAAATTAAGTTGGTACATATACAAATAATGAATCCACAAACAGTAGGAAGTAAAAATCCAATTATACTCCATTTCCATTTACCAGTTTCTTTTTTTATTGTCATTAAAGTAGTACTACAAGGAAAATGTAATAAAGTAAAAATCATTACATTTATACCAGTAATTAAAGTCCATCCATTTTGAATTAAAATTTGACCGATAGAGTAGGTATCTTCTAAATCTACTAAAACTCCAGTTTGCATATAACTCATTAAAATTATTGGTAAAACAATTTCATTAGCAGGCAAGCCTAAAATAAATGCTGTTAAAATATATCCATCAAGCCCCATAATTTTTGCAAAAGGGTCAAAAAAGTTTGCAATATGTGTAAGTATGCTTAAGTCACCAATTTGAATGTTAGCAAAAAGCCAAATAACAAGACCAGCAGGAGCAGCAACAACAATTGCTCTTCCTAATACAAATAAAGTCCTGTCTAACAATGAACGTACTAACACTTTTCCAATTTGAGGTTTTCTATATGGAGGAAGTTCTAGCATAAATGATGAAGGTATTCCTTTTAATAATGTTTTTGACAGAATATTAGAAATTAGAAGTGTCATAAATATACCTAATAAAACTATTAAAAGCACAGCGAATGTTGCTAATAGAGATGCTGTGAATCCAGATGCAAAACTTCCAATAAATACCATAGAAACAGTTATTAAAAAAGGAAATCTGCCGGTTACATGGAACAAAACTATTTGTTAAAATAGATAATAGTTTTTCACGAGGGGAATCTATTATTCTACATCCAACAACACCAGCAGCATTACAGCCAAATCCCATACACATTGTTAATGCTTGCTTCCCAGAACTACAAGCCTTTTTGAAATATTTATCTAAATTAAATGCAATTCTAGGCAAAAATCCTAAATCTTCTAATAATGTAAAAATAGGAAAAAATATTGCCATAGGTGGTAGCATTACACTAATTACCCAAGTTAAAGTAGAATATATGCCATCTAATAAAATTCCACTTAGCCAGGATGGTGCGTTAAAATTAGTGAACACAATGCCAAGTTCGCTTCCAAACCATTCAAATAAATTGGATAAAAGTTGTGAAGGATAATTTGCACCAACTATTGTAATCCAAAACACAATAGCTAAAAAGCTTAGCATAATTGGAATACCCCATATTTTTGATGTTATAATTTTATCTATTTTTCTATCTGTAGAATTGTAAGACGAGTTTTTGTATGTACATACTGATTTTTGAACCGATTCGCATTTTCTTAAAATACATGATATTAGATTATCTTTCAAATTATCCTTTATATCATTTTGAATATTAAGATTTTCTTTAATATCTGAAAAAGAAGTTGTTCGATTATCACTTAGAATATTTGTAGATATTGAATTAATAATTTTTTCATCACCATCAATTAATTTCAAAGAAATCCATCTTTTTAAATATTTTTTGTTATCAGGTAATAAAGGTTCAATAGACAAAGAAATATTATGAACACAATCTTCTATAACACTATCATATTCAATTAATTTTGGGGTTGGCATAATTTTTCCAGTACAAACATCATTTATAGTTTTTAATAGATTTTTTAAAGATTTAGGTTTTTTTGCAATAGTTCCAACAACAGGAATACCTAATTTTAAGCTTAATAAATTTAAATCAATATGAATGCCTTTTTTTTCAGCTTCATCTAATAAATTTACACAAGCAATTACATTAGGAGTAATTTCCATTATTTGATACAATAAATTTAAATTTCGTTCTAAACAAGTTGCATCTAAAATTACAACAGTGGCATTTGGATTTCCAAAACATATAAAATTTCTAGCAATTTCTTCTTCTTCTGAATTAGACATTATAGAATATGTACCAGGAATATCAACTAATAAAAAGTTTTTTGAATTAAATTCACACATTCCCATTGCATTTGCAACAGTTTTTCCGTGGCCAGTTCCCTGTATGTTGATGTAATCCGGTTAAACCATTGAAAATAGTAGACTTACCAACATTTGGATTACCCGCAATTGCTACTACATAATTGCTGTTGCTTTTTAATTTTGCAAAGTCATTTTCAAGAACTTTGCTTCCAGTTGATGATTTTGTAAGTCCCATAATAATCCTCCATATTTTTATTTATAAGTAATATATGCGTTTATTAAAAAAAGGTGAATTGATTAAAATCTAAAGCAGACAAAATTTGAAAAATTTAAAATATTGTCTGCTTTTAATTTGAAATATTATTCAATTTAAATTTTTATTATAATAGTTCTATATTTTTAGCATCTTCATTACGTATTGCGATAACACTTCCACGAATTTCATAAGCTATAGGGTTTCCAGAGATGCTTTTGAAAACTGGTTTTATTTTAGTGTTTTTTATTACACCTAAATCAAGTAGACGTCTTTTAAGATGACCGAGTACAATTAATTTTAGAAACATAGCCTATTGAACCTATTTTTAAAGTATCTAATGTTTGCATAATATCAATCCTTATATATTGTATTTAAGATGTTTTAAGTAAATCTTATAAAACTTTTGTGAGTTATAGGGCTCCATGGTATATAGTATGCAGTTTAAATTATATTGATAAAGGTAAAATGTTATTTTTGGGTTTAATATTTAGTGTATTAAAATTAGCTGACGGATAAAATATATTAAAATTTTGTTATGCTTTAAAATTAGCTGGCAAAATAAAATATATTAAAATTTCTTTGTTGTGCCTTAAAATTATCCGGCAAAATAAAATATATTAAAATTCCGTTTCTTTGCTGGTCGTTTGGGTGTGTTAAAATGTGTGTGTGCTCACGTTCCCAAACTGCGCATTCACTACATTTTAATATATTTTATTTTGCCTACTCTACTGTTTTAGATATAGAATTGTGAATTGTATAGAAGGTATTAAATTTATAAAAGAAAATTTTGTAAAAGTGATGATTTTTATAAAACTTTGTAATATAATATCAAAAGTTAATGGTTTATAGATACCAAAAAAATCTAAATATTTGTAAAAAGGATGATTGAAAAATGGAAAGAGTAAGAGGTTTTGAAGTAGCAAAAGGGTTTGAAAATGAAGGGGTTAATATGCCAGTAAGAAAAACAAAATTTTCAGCTGGATATGATATAGAGGCAGCTGAAGACTGCGTAATACCAGCATTTAAATTAGGACAAAAACCAACTTTAGTTAAAACAGGGTTAAAGGCATATATGCAAGAAGATGAATATTTAATGTTATGTAATAGAAGTTCAAATCCATTTAAAAAAGGATTAGTTCTAGCAAATAGTATTGGAATTATTGATGCTGATTATTATGGAAATCCAGATAATGATGGTGCTTTTATGTATGCTTTTTATAATATGTTTGATAAAGATGTAGAAATAAAAAAAGGTGATGTAATTGGTCAAGCTATATTTAAAAAATATGAAATTATAGATGGTGATATAGCAGAAGGAGAAAGAGTTGGAGGGTTTGGTTCTACTTCTAAATAAGTAGAAAATGAAATTTAAATATATTACTGTGAGTTGTAATGCAAAATATAAAATATACAAAAAAATAAATGGTAAAAGCTTTGACTTTTACCATTTTTTGTAGTATAATTATAATTGTAGTTAAGAAGAAAAATAACCTTTATTGACTCATAAAAATGCTAATTGAAAGGAAGTGTCTTACATGTTTAATGTAGGTGATGAAGTAGTATATCCAATGCACGGTGCAGGAACTATACATGCAATAGAGAAGAAGAATATTTTAAATGAGGAACAAGATTATTACATAATTTCAATGCCAGGAGAAGTAAAGGTAATGGTACCAACAGAAAAGGCAGTAGAAATAGGTGTAAGAAATGTAATAGATAAAAATGATGTTTCAAAAGTATTAAATATACTAGAAGAAGATGAAACAGAAATGTCAGATAATTGGAATAAGAGATATAGAGACAATATGGATAAAATGAAAAGTGGAGACATATATGAAGTAGCAG
>OIYV01001001.1_pt1 | contig 14263 bp, 17 predicted proteins | sample 1588251 | NCBI WGS metagenome assembly OIYV01 (sample SAMN03283282) | human gut metagenome | biome: human-associated habitat; material: feces | host: Homo sapiens | place: Peru | collected 2012
TTGTCCGGGTCTGCGTAGATTTCAGAAATCTGTTCGGAAAAATAGTCAGCATCGGCATTCTCTAAAAAGTTTACCGGATGATCTTTGGAGAAGTTTTTCATTTTCCGTTTGACGCCGAGTTTTCGCAGATTGCCGAGCCAATATTCACCGAAAATCTTCTTTGTACGGACGTAGATTTTTGCCTGTTCGCCTTCGGAATTGTGCTCTCGTTCCAGTGCCATATTTGCTGTAAAATCATTATTCTGAAAAAATGCGACTAATTCATCTTTTTGTTCGGGTGTAAGTTCAACTTTATTTGTCATCGATATCCCTCAAATTAAATTCTTAATAACCTTCTCTGCTACACCTTGAATGGAAAGCTCCGCAGGATAGATGTCCTTGTACTTCTTATTCTCTGCCTGCAGATAAGGTCTTTTCTTTTCATTGTCAAATTCTAATCGTTTCAGCGTGTTTCGATTTTCGTTATCAAGTGCAACGACGATTTTTCCGTAGTCGGCAGTATTAGTCTTTCGAATAATCACATAATCTCCGTCGTCAATTCCGGCATCTGTCATGGAATCGCCGTCAGCCAGTAAAACAAAATATTCGCCTTTGCCGAGCAAGCTCGTGGGAAACTCTATGAAGCTGTTATTCAATTCTTCTTCGGTTTGTGGCTCACCGCAGGGAATAGCTCCCGAAATCGGAAGCCACTGTGTCGTTCTTTTTGTCAGCCGATCAATCATTTTTGTAATGATATTGCTGCCGTCATACTCGATTTCTTTACATTCATTTAGGCAAACAAGATACCTATGTACCGTATCGCGGGGGATACCGGTACCGGTTTCGATCTCACGAACCGAAGGAGATCGCCTGTATTCCTCAAAAAAATAATCAACATATTGAATTATACTTTTCGCTTTTTCAGGATTCTTTATACGCATAATACCACACTTTTCATAAATAAGACAGATGTCTTATATGTAAAATAACATAAGCCCATGATTCTGTCAACCCATTTTTACAAAGTAAGTTTCTAATTTCAGTTATTAGCGACAATAGAATTTCAAATTCTCCGAAATGAGCACTAAACCATTCGACCAATTTTCACAAGAATGAACCGTATAAAAAACACCCCGATAAATAAACAAATCATTGCTGATTTATCAGGGCAGTATCTTTTGGTGTATGAACACTGTTTTTTAGTCATTTCTCCGCAAAGTCATATCTGTCTCATGCAATACTCAAGATACCTTAATCATTCTGAATAATGAATAAGAGCATCTCTCAGTTTGTTGAAAATCAACTGATTTGGGTAGTATCTATAATCCGCGAATATATCTATACCGGACTTTTCAAAGTGTTCCTTAATTGCAGCCGCACAAGCAGCGCTACGACTTTGACCGTGTTCGCATTGACAAATGATGTTCATCCCGGCATTAACGACTGAATAAATAAAATTTGCCAGTTCAGTAACTTCTGGAAAATAAGTATCGTAGGTTAGCCCGTAATCACCAAGAATCTCAATATCAATATCATGGATTCCAACAGAAAATGCATCGATGCATATTCCTTCATAATCAATTGGCTTGTAGTCTTTTAGCCTTGCAAGGCCGTGTCCGTCATTTGGGTCATAAAAACTGATTACTGCGGTATTCTTAGGAAACCCAGATTCAATCAACGCATTCATTGCCTTACGCGACATTATTTCTATTTTGCTTTTCATAAATCACGCTGCCTTCGGTAACTCTTCAGAAAGAAGTTCGAACAAGATTATCTGTCTGACGCAATCTTCTGCGACAATCTCCGAATCACCAAAAATAAAGATGTCAGGATCGGGCAAGCCGTATTTGTTTACCAGATCATCTTTTGCGAGTTCAATCGCTCGTTCAACTTTACCGATGTCAAAAAGATGTTCGGGCAGAGCATATCTAATGTCATCCTCTGAGTAAATATATCCATCTCTGTATGGTGCGTCTTTAGCAATAAGTTCTTCTAAGCGATCTTGTAGGTCGTCAAGCCGCCAAAGAAGCTGCATTTCCGGTGCCGGATAACTCCAATCATAATCATCGTCGATAATGTATGGTAAGTATGTATCATAATATTTCACGAGAATTCCACCTTTCCAATATGACAAGCCTATAACCGTACTTCGGCTGCCGGGAAAAGTTTTTTCACTTCAAGGCATTGTTGAATGACTCCTTTTTTCAAAAATCATAAACAACAACGATAACAAATAACTCATGAAATAACAGACAACAGCATCTTTAAACATGAACGCAATATTTTATACCTGAAATTTTGAGTAGTGCCTTAAAGGTGACGGAAAGATATTATCCCTCAACTACCAGTTCGTCAACAGTAAGCTGAACAGTTGAATTAACCAGGTCGAGCTGGAGCTGAGCACGGTCTAATTCGCTCTTGCACTTATAGTAATCGTTTTCGACTTTCTCAATGTCATAGTTGACATACCGATAGTCGATGACGGAATTGTTCCGACCGTATCCGAGCACAGTTTCACGCGCTTTGGGGAGTTTGTTCATCATTTCCCAAAGTTTGCTGCATCTCTTAGTCAGCTGGGGTATATAGATTAGAGCCTGATCTACCGTCATGTTGATTTCCGGAACCATAGTCGTTGTGTTGAATACATTGATTGAGTGCTTTAGTAACCGAATCTTCGTTTCGATTTCGTCAATCTTCTTGCTTGTATCCTCATAATCATACTTCGGTCGTACTGTCTCTGGATCCTCGCCCATTGCCGCAAGAAAATCCTTGCTCTGTTCTTCTTTACGCATAACAGAACTCAACTCTTCATTGAGTTTTTTGAGAATCTTAGCTGCTTCTGCTGATGTCAACTGAACCATAATACTTTACCTCTCTTATTTATAATATTTGTCCGCCAGTTTTAAGGTGATTGCCTCGGTTGCGGGGATATACCATTCCGCTTTTCTGCTGATATAATCTCGAAGTGTTTCCTCCTTAATCATGGATTTTCCGACGATTTCTGAAACCAACATTTCCTGAAGACGGATCATCTCATTCAATTCCTGCTTGATTCCTTCCGTTTTGTCGTAAGCAAATAAAGAGACATCGTGAAACATAAGTGTCGCAGACTCTCCGACAAAGCGTTTTGCTCCGGACAGCCATACCCATAATGCCATACTCATACATGATCCTATGCATACAGTATGTACCGGCGTTTTACTTCTCTTGATAACGTCTATAAGAGCAAGTCCGTCGTACACGCTTCCCCCGTACGAATTGATAAACAGTTGTATGGGTTTTCGCTCCCAATCTTTATATATTTCTTCCTTCTCGTCATCATCAAAATTGATTTCAAAAATGTCTTTGATAATATCCTTGACTGTACCTTGTGATATCCGATCACTTAACAGCAAATCACGCTTGTGGCGTTCGGGATACTTGTCTGCGCTCATATTTTCTTCCGGCTTTCTCTCTTTCTTTATTTACAGGCAACAAAACTATTACTTGTCTGCCTGTATCCATCGCCCGGTCAAATAGGGTACTTATTTCATTTTGATGTTCTAAATGTTCGCCATAGTTTTTCACGATAAAAGGTTTTCGCACATAATGAAGATTACGTATATCCTCAAATCCGTCCCAAAACTCCAATGCTTTCAAATGGCATAAAAACCTATACTGCATTTCATCGTTTGGGATTTCCTGAGGAGTATCTTTGATATATCTGCGCAGCCACAATCTGAACGAATTGGTGTTGGAACAACCGTCAGTTAGTCTGGATAGACTTTTTTGTGGATAAAATGTTTCCTCGTCCATGTAGTGATACAATCTTTCTGTGATTTCAGGATCACAGCCGCTGAAGACTGTCAAATTATCTTCTTCAAAGCAATGCATCAGATTCATGCAATAGTCCGATGTTTTGTCATTTCCTTCAGAGTCAAATGCTTTCAAAGTCATTTCGCTCTTTTTTTCATTGGTATCAATATTAACTGTATACTGTTTATCAGAAAGATACACGTTTGCGTTGATTCGGGTTCCGTCTCTTATCCATGATGCAGAAACCGGAAGTTGTGGTTCAACACTTAAAAGTCTGGTCAGTATTATAATCATTTCCTCAACGTAGGATGTTTCCATCAGGTGGATATGCTCATCTAAAGAAACAGCAAGACGAGCAATCCCCCCGAAGTTCTCAATAGTAATTTGATTGATAGTCATTGCCATTGCAGTTGCCGGTAAAAGATATTCCCGTTACAAAGTAACAGAAGTAATCTTACATTCACTCTTAATCTGCTTAATATCAACCGCTGACAGGAGTCTCTTCTTTGCCAGAATAGCGGCAACCTTCTCGAAGAATTCCATATTGAGAGAAATGATTTCTTTAGCTTTTCGGTAATACTTCTCAACTTCAGCGGATACGGCCTGTTCCTGCTCCGACCAAAGACGCTGAGAGTCTTCGTATCGATTATTGTGAAGATGGAGTCCACAGACACAGTTGTTTACAACAAGATCCCTGGTTCTATCAAATGCAAAATCAAGATCTCGATCGCACCCAGCATCGAAAATACCGAATTTCTGTTCAATGGCTGCGACTCCACCCAAAGCACCTATAATACGGCTCTTGCTCCAATATAAAGGTGCAAAGCTATGGTCATTGTAATAGTCTGTAAATCCGCCGCTCTCACCACCTCGATTGTGAGCAGAAACAAGGGTAATACTTTCAGGGCAAAGAATCTCTGATACGACCGCGTGGCCAGCCTCATGATAAACAATTTGCGACAGAAATTTTGTGGAGTCTTCCAGCGAGTTATTCTGCTGGGTAGTCTCACATTCTTCATCGCAATCATCATCGTCATAGTCATCATAGTCGTCATTATTGCCGGCAGGAACATCAAAGATTGTTCTCAGGCAAGCTTCCATGAAATGGTCCATGGTGATTGCTTCTGCGCGTTCAAATCCGGCATACAGACCGGCTTCGTTAATGACAGTCTCAAGTTCGGCGCATGATCTTCCGTCCATAATTCTTGCAATAGTCCTTGCATCCACACCGTCGACAAACTTCTTATCTTTCAGATAATGCGCGATGATCTTCTCTGCGTCTTCTCCTCGCGGAGCGCTGACTTCAATCTTGCGGTCAAATCTGCCGGCACGTCTTAAGGAATGGGGAAGACATCTGATGCTGTTAGCTGTTGCAAGAACAAACACCTGTTTGCCTTTAACCTCATCAATGCAAGACTGAACGGTAACGTATTCCTCGGCATCAGGATGACGCTCGTCGCCGTTTGTGAACTTGTCCATGTCGTCAAGATAGACGATTGACGGAGCGTTCTCAGCTGCTTTATCAAAGGTTGCTTTGATTTCCTTAACAAAGTCACCGTTGGGTTTGTCCTTACGGCAAGTAAATACCTTTCTTCCGCTTTCCTCAATGATGGCACTTGCCATCAGCGATTTCCCCACACCGGGTTTGCCATAGAGCAGCAAACCCTTCGGAGCAGATACTCCGAGGCCTGCATAGACATCCTTGTTCTTCAGTGTATCACTGATTTGTCTGAGTTCTTTCTTGATTGCCGAGTAGCCGATAATCTTATCAAATGCGTTCATATTGGTAACCTCTTCTTCTTTATTTCTGAGAATAGTGTAACAAATGCAATGCACCGTTTGTGGTGCTTAAGCGACGAATCCAATGCGCCGTTTTTCTTTCGGTTTTGCTGTAGGTTCTGTAATATCTTCTGCTTTAATGGTAACTACATCTTCAGTGGTAATAGAATCGAAATCTGCTTCCATCAAGCGTGTCGCTTGCGACATTCTTGCCTGTTCCAGAATGTTTCTCACATACCTTCCGTTACCGAAGTCGCTCTGCTGACGTGCTGCATCGAATAAAGTTTCGAGTTTTACAACTGCATCCTCAGAAAAACTTAACCCTTTATTCTTTCCGATAAGTTTTGCGATACAGCACAGTTCTTCGGAACTGTAATCTGCAAAAGGCACATGAAATGCAATACGCGAACGCAGGCCGGGATTCTTCTGAAGAAATCCTTCCATCTTATCCGGATAGCCGGCAAATATGACAACCACATCGTCACGATGGTTCTCCATTTCCTGAACTATCGTATTGATTGCTTCATCACCGTATAATCCGTCACGGTCTTCTACAAGCGAGTACGCTTCGTCAATGAAAAGAACGCCTCCAAGTGCCGCTTTGAACTTGGATTTGACCGTAGGGGCTGTCCAACCGACATACTTACCGACAAGATCAGCTCTTCCTACTTCTATCAACTGACCTTTAGAAAGCAATCCGTTCTCTTTCATAATTCTTGCAAAGAGTCTCGCAACTGTGGTTTTAGCGGTACCTGGATTACCGGTAAAGACCATGTGCATCGCTGGTCTGTCTCTCTTTACGCCTTTCTCTTCGTAAAGCTTTTGCATCTTGTAATAGTTCAATGCTTTCTGGATTACTTGCTTTGCATCCGACAGGCCGATCATATCTTTCAGCTCGTCGTAGGCGGAGCCTTTCGGAGCCGCTTTGATAACTTCTTTCTTTGCGACCGCAATATCTTTGTACTGAGGATAGACAGATGTTTTCAATTTATTGTTGAACCAATCGTCAAAGAGATTATGAAGATCGGGAGCAAGATATCCTTTATTGTTTTCAAGTTTGTTGAACAGTTTCTTGTCTGTACGAACGCCAGCGTTCTTTGCCAGCATGGAAAGGAACGCCTTTGCTCTTTCGCCCTCTACAAACTCTTCGAGAAGTTCAATCATGGATAATGTTCCAAGGTTTTCGTAGAAAAGGCTTTTCGCTTTTGAACATTCTCTCGGGAGGCAAATCACGGTCAGCACCTGATTCCTATACCGTTTGGCATACTCACAGATACTTTCAATCGTTTCACTATCACAGAGCGCACGTTCATCTTCTTCTGAATCGTCATTTGCGAGATAACGCACGACCACAGCACCGCCCGAACTGACCTTGTATAAAGTGTCATAAGCCATTTCCGAGAATCTTTCTCCCGGCCTGAAATCCAGAAAGGAATAACGCCTGCTGCTCAAACGATTGTTTCCGTATAAAGCCTGAAGCAAAAGCTTATATACATCTTTCCGTGTATCTCTATCATCGGTCTGAATCATGTAATGAACCGGATGACCATACGCTTTTGAAGTTGGCTTTACGGAATAAATGCGATCAAGTTCCGGAATGAAAGTATCATTTAACAGGTACTTCTGCGCCGATTCGTAAATCGTTTCCTTGGCGCAATCTTCGATAATATTATCTCCAAATGCAATTCCGCGCCCACGTCTGCCGGTGATTTTGTCAAGGCCGAAGCGTTCCATGATATCATCGTCGTCTTCAATGTAATCCATTCGGTTTGCTGCACCGAGGAGATTTTCTATTCCGTTGAAAGTGATTTCGTTGATCGAAACGTCTTTCAGCGTTAAATCAAGATATTTGAAAAATTCCGCAAGATCTGATTCAACTTTATTCTTATTGTTAGCAATTACACCTGCAGTTACCACGGTGTTGTCAATCTCGGAAATAAAGTAAAATGAATTACTGGAATGATTACGGTTAAATTCTTCGCTCTTCATTTCAATCTTTCTCTGATTTTCTCTTCTAACTCGTCTATCTTCTTCCGGGGCTTCGTTGGCTTCCATTATTCCTGTAACCTTATAGAACAGCATTGCAAATCCTCCATCATTAATTCATCTCATCGTGTCTTACTATAATATTTATACCACAAGTAATGTGCCAAAAGTGGGAGGTGACAATATCAATTATGTTGCAAATAGAGCTGGCGGTGTTTTTCTCATGATATATACGCATTTCTTTACCCTGTGTCTGTAAATATGCTATTAGAACTTTTCTTATTTCTTTGTCTTTCATCTGGCAACACCTATTCACAATAGTTTTTCCACTACTCAAATTATAGAAAAAATAATGTTCCATATTTGGTGCATACTATTAACCGTAGACAAAAACGGCCGTGCAATTCACGACCGTTTTTATGGTTTAATTATTTTCGATTAGTCTTCAACCTCAATCCATTCACCGCTTGCGCTGCATCCAATAATTGCGCGTTGTGATTTTCCCCACATACTGCATTTGGAATTGGTGCAAGTAAATCCAGCATTATAGGAAGATCCATCTCCGACAAATAATCCGCCGCTATGTTCACCACTCGCTACTTGCCCACAAGTTTCACACTTATCCTTATATCTGAATTGCCCGGTTTTAGGATCAAACCATGTGACTACTGCGCCCTGCTCGGCATAAACGGAATATGTTTTAACATATTCACTGTGTGTCTTTTTCTCCGTCTGCGCTTTACCCGTTGCCTCGCTTTCTTCATATTCTTTCTTTTCAGAAGAAACAACAGAAGTGGAATCTTCCTTGTTGTTTGTCGAACTGCTTTCTTTTGTGCCGCAGCCAGAGAATGCAGTCACCAACAGTACGAGCATTAAAGCGATTGAAATGATTTGTTTTGTTTTCATATAAATCCTCCTGTGCCGAAATCATCGGTATTTATTTTGGAATTTTATTTTACCTACGACCATATACCATTTTTGGTGCATGACAAGACAGAGCCACATTTTTTGTAGCTCTGTTCGTTGGTTTATTCAATTAAATAAACCGACTACGCATTTTTTACAGTGGTAGTGGTCATCATATTCTACTACATAGTCCCCAATATCAAAAGCGGCAATAATCTGAGATAGAACGTCTTCACGATTAATACATGGGGCAATGTAAATGATCGAGTGGTTCTTTTCTTCGTCCCATACGACCCTTCCACGAGGATAATCTATGTACTCTCCGGTTTTGAAATGTTCATCATATAGTTGATCATGACCGTAAGAGTTATCCAGTTTCCCGGCTTGCTCTCGGCCTTCAGCGAGGGGACAGGCATTATATATTAGCTTCCCTCGAATATAGAAGAATGGACCTATTAAAGGTGAATCCTTCACAGTTTGAATTGCATTACGATTTTCAATTAGGCTTCTTCTTTGTGCATCTAATTGTTCCGATTTCATGTGCGATTGATCCATATTGGTTCACTCTTACCAAACGCCTTCCTTAAATAGCGGAATAGCGAAAGGACAAACGGTCTTAGTTTTTCCGGAAGAGAGGCTATATCCATCAAATATTCTTCCTCGCTGTTTGAGTTCCAATGGTTTACATCAATTTCGTTAGAATCGTATCTATAACGAACTCGATACCCTTTATTATTAACATCTACTCCACACTCCAAACGGCTGGGAATACCATTTTCAGAGATAATCTTAAATGTAAACCAATCTTTATAATAAATCTTTTTCGAGTTATATTTGATTGGCATTAAGTCTGTATCAATATAACCCATAAATTGTTGCTGTAAATAGTCTGGGGTTCTTACCTTTACCGCATCATCGGCCTTTCTTCGTTCATCGGAAGTATCTATTAACAAAAGACTTGCCTTTAAACTATTATAATGCGGAACAGACATACTTTCTGGCAGATTATTCTTTAAATTAATGATGCATTGTTTCCAATCTTGCGAGGTTATTCCCAAAGCAGAAAACCAATGATCATACATAAACTGGATAAGTTTGTCTGATCTTGCCGACACTTCATTGATAGTCCAACAATCGTTTGTGGCTATTTCTCTTGCAGAGCGTGATCCATCGCTGTATGCGAATTTTTTAGACTCGACCGACATATCCTTTTTTACTGGAAAACTATAATTTTTCAAACTACTGTTTTCAGAGCCACAGGACAAAAGAAGCAGGTTCCCGAGAGAATTGATTATTATTTTTTTCTCGTCATCGCTATATTTTCCAAAAGCAGTTTTCCAATAAATTGAGACAGGTGTTTGGGGCAAAACATGCTCTATTGATGTGCTACTGAGTTGATACCACTGAATCGGAGCAGCGTTTTGAATGGAGAGAGAATCATTATATTCATAAAGAAAATATGAAAGTCCGTTCCAATCGTAATAGTAGTTGCTCTTTTTGTCCAGAACATTTAGTTTAAATGCATCAATTGCGATTTTAACTCGTTGTGCATCAACATGAAGATCGTGATTGTCAATATCGTTTATTATGTCTTGAAATGCTTGCGTTTTATTTGTAGACTCATCCAAAAGCTTTTTCGCCGATGTAACCAAAAAACTTAGGTCGTTACTGTCTTGCGCCAAGAGTTTGTTTGTAAAAATAAACAATTCGACTTTTGAGTAATATCTGCTTTTGTCTGCCAAAACCAGGCTGTTTTCTGCTACAACAATCATTAAAGCGGCACGCAAGAAAATGGTATTGCTTATTCTGGAAAGGCGTTTTATCCACTCTATTTCATCCGCGTGTAGATTAATTGATACTTCATCAGGCTTGTTTACAAAAGCCCAGAAAAGACTATATTTTGATAAACTGTCAATATACTCTTTTATATGCTGATATGCTTTTAAATACTCGTGTTCCGCGATGAACTTTTGAAACACACCAGAATCAATTGCAAACTCTGAACCAAGTAGATCATCAATATATGCATCTCCCTTGCGTTTATTCAAACGTCCATAAGCAATCCAGTGTGCTTTTAAATAGTCATCATCAGGCAATTGTTCATCACCAAAACAGAGATTCTTATAAATGCTCTGCCATGCTGTATTGATTTTGCTAATAAGTTGGAGCCCATACGCGTTACCTGCTGGAAAGAAAGTGGAAAGATACATCAATCTATTCTTTAATAACTCCAAATTTGAAAGACGTTTGCCACGGTTGTTAATTGTTTCAAATGTAACCCTGACATCAAAATCATCTGTTACAAAATACAGATTAAAAACCATGCGATCAAGAACCGAATTCAGAATCTCTAAAGCTGTGTCGCCGGAAACTCGGTTAAGTTCCTTGTCAATAAACTCTTTGGCAAAATTGATATTTGATAGATATTTGTCAGCATGAGAAAGACCGATATTGTTTTTGAAAATGCGATTTTCAAAAAACTGTGTGGCACCATCTTGTCTCTTGCATGAATACCCAAAGCGGTATATTACATCATTTACAATTAAAAGATTGTCATAAAGAGACGTGTCTTGATTTGGAAGTTCGTCTTTAATGTATGTGATCAACGAGTTTAAGATGATTACTAGTGATGTAATGCGTTGCTGGCCGTCAACAACATAAAAGGCTGTTGTGCCTGGAATCGCTTCCGCTTCTTTTATACTATCGGAAGTGATTTCTTCCAAAGCAAGCATACCTGTATAGTGTTTACGATTGCCGGTTCTATACAAGCGTAAAATATCTTGCCATAAAACAATGAATTCATTATGCCATGCATATCCACGTTGGTAATCAGGAATTCTAAACACATGTTGCTCTGCTAATAGATCACGTAAAGTAATTATATCCGTTGCTTTTTTTTTGCTATCTAAGGGATTAGTACTGTTTTTATCATTCATAATAATTCTCCTCAAGATTCATATGATGATTTATCCTCATACGATCATTTTTACTGTTTTTTATGATTTGCTGTTGTTTTGCATTGTGGTGAATACTTCGCCAATCCTTTTGCCATCATTTCTTTTATTCGCATTCTCAGCGATTCTGGTGCAGTAACTTCAACATAGTTAATATACTGCATAGCCCAGTGTACCATGGCATTTGGGCTGGCTACAACCGATACTTTAACCTGATTTTCATTATCGCTGCTTTTGGCGATTCTAATGTCATTACCAAACCAGTCAATGATCTGATCAACTATTCCAGCATCAGCCACAAAATCAATTCGTTCCGGTTCATCTGAAAACATATAAGGCATTGCAGAGGAAAGCTTTTTGTAGTCAATTCCGTTTTTGTAGCCGGGTATTGTCTGCAAATCAGTAGCCTTTTCTTCCTTCAGTTTCATATTTGTTATACGATCAATCCGATGGAATACCATATTGCCCCAATACTCACTGTATGCCATGAGGTAATACCGCTGATTGTGAAGAATCAGCTGATAAGGACTAACCACCTGATAAGATGATTTGTGAAGTTTCTTATCAATTCCGATCTTATTGTAGTCGTATGAAATGCGAAGCTTTTGTTCAATGGCAGTATCAATCAATTCAATATTATAGAACAATGCCTGATTGTCTGTTTTACTCCAGTCATTAACCGAGTACATGTTTTTCACATGAGAGCGGAAATATTTGTTAGAAAGTCCACACAGCCTGTCTATTAAATCTGCTGAATGCTTTGCAGTAATATGTTTACTGCAAAGAACACCATCAATAAGCAGCTTGAGTTCGGAATCTTCAAAATCTCTTCCTTCGAGGTAACTCCCGGCACGTCTCGATTCAATTTCGATCCCTGCTTCTTTCAAAAGAGATATGTTTCTGCTGATTGCTTTTCGCTCAATAACGATTCCATAGTCGTTTTCAAGATGCCTTGCAATATCGTCTTGGGTAAGAGGATGGTCGTAATCGCTATACTCTTTCAAAATCTGCCAGATTCGTATCAGCGCCAGTTTTTTCGGTTCAAAACTTTCCATGAGTTGTTCTCCTTAATGAATAGTTTGGAACATTACTCCAAAGTATCCCAATAATTATATATCATATCGTACCGGACATTTTCGGTACATTACATCAACAGCTAATAAAATGTATGTTTGATTAATGTAAAGTCGGCATTATCATACTTTGTCTCAATCGGTAGGAACTGATTCAGCTATATCGTCAAGGTTACAACCCAATACGTCACATATTTTAAAAAGTGTTTCAACCTGAACAGATTCGTTCTTGCCTAATCTTGCCAAAGCATTAGTCGTTAATCCTGCTTTCATTCTTAGTTCGGTTTTAGTCATTCCTTTATCTATCAATAGTTTCCAAAGCTTATTATAACGAATGGCCATAACACCCTCCGAATTTTTTCAAAATTATATATAATATTATATCATTCACACTTTCAACTGTCAATATTGTGTTGAAAATATCAACATTAAATTGAATCCAACATTTTCCCTCATTGACCACAAACTTTTAGAAATATATACACTTATTTCACTTACATAGCAGCGCGACAGAATTACACATTAGCAGATACAACGTTTTTTGCTACCAAAACAAATCGGACATGGCAACATTCAAATTTCCATGTCCGATTTGTTTTCGATAATCTATTAGTTTGCTTTATTAGCAGTAAATAAGTTCATTGCACACTATTTCTACTACACGATCACAGATATTATTCATCCGCTGAGCCCATAGCATTTGATTCTCTGTTTTAAGTTCTTCGGTAACGCACTCACTTTCGGCAAATCGATTAACCAATTGTGAAAACATTTCTTCGGCGTCCCGATTAATATCACGCAGACACTGTTCAAGTGTTCCATTCATCCGCATAACGTTGATAACAGTCGGGCTGTGTTTTTTTAGATAGCCGTAATGCCGTTGTCCCCAAATGCCGACACTATAAACAAATTGATCCTTCATATTTTTACTCTCACTTTCTTTGAAGGTGATTTAATAACTTTGATTAAAAGTTCATCTAAATCCGCAGTTTCTTTACCCTGCTCAAGGTACACATTCTTTGCGGCATTTACGCAACCGACGAGCAGGCGGTGCTTAAAATCATCAAGGATTATTTTGTGCTTAACATCTTGAACTTTCATAATGCAAAATCCTCCTTTGCAAGTACATTGTACTGCAAAAGAGGATAATTGAAAAATGTGCGTTTTAATAAATATGATTGTACGGTTCCGGTGTGTTTGTTAAATCCCTTATGAACATCCGCACCAAAAAGAAACGACAATTTTCTTTCGGAAGATTGTCGTTTCTTTTTGTTCTCTTCACTTTTATCTTTTCACTTTTCTCTCTTCTCTTAAATTGTCGTTTCCAGAGAAAAGATAAGAGAGAAAAGAGAAGAGAAAAGGTAGCTTTGCTTCGCAAAGCGTTGAATTATATAATAATTTGTGGTATAATTCAATCAGAGGTGATGACGAATGAACAGTCCTTTGCTCGATAAATCTCTTGATTTTGCAACACAGGTAGTATTGTTTTACGAGGATTTTTCTAAAACAAAAAAAGATACAACAATCGCAAAACAGTTACTTCGTTCTGCTACAAGTGTTGGTGCAAATATAAACGAAGCCATATACGGTAACAGCAAAGCGGATTTTATATCAAAGCTTCATATTTCACTTAAGGAAACCGGTGAAAGCATATATTGGCTCACGCTTCTGAAAAGAACAAATCTGATAGAATTATAAACAGCAGGGCGGCTGAAGATAAAACAACTTCAGTCGCCCTTTTCAGCTATCAACAAACAGCCGCACATAAGCAGCTGCCTATGACGGCGATAT
>OIYV01001002.1_pt1 | contig 14235 bp, 14 predicted proteins | sample 1588251 | NCBI WGS metagenome assembly OIYV01 (sample SAMN03283282) | human gut metagenome | biome: human-associated habitat; material: feces | host: Homo sapiens | place: Peru | collected 2012
GTTTTTCTAAGATGACAGGCACATAAAAAATCAGGAGGACGGGGGATCATGAGCTCCTGTTCTCCTGATTTTTTATGTATCGCTTATACACTTGTCTACGAATCCGATTGCACAGGTCTAAAAGTCTCAGCGTAGCCCACTGCGCCTACGTTTTTAAACCTGCACACTCGAATCCGTATCCCGCGTGTATGGTATAGTTATTTATGAAACGTTGTGCTAGTTCTGGCGGATGTCGATAATGCCGTTTGCAAGGATTTCGTCATCGAACTGGTAGGAGGCGCCTGTGCCGTTGAGATTCAGGTACATTTCTTTCAGGTCGCTTTCGTTGACGATCCATGCCATGGATATCTGGATGCTTTCGCCTGGTTTGAGGGATGGGATATAGTTTCCGCCATTGCCATAGGTATCGGTTACACTGCAGTATTTCATTTCACCGGTTCGGGCTGCTCCGTCCCAGGTGAAGTGATCGTAGCCGTCTCCGGCTTCTTCGCCAGGGGTATACACTTTGTATGTACTGCCATCGTTGTGACACATCATCAGGGAACCAAGGTAGAGTATATGGTCTGCTTCCCGGTCTGATGTGTTGGTGTATGTGATGGTAGTATATACCAGTTTTTGCTGTTCGGTCTTTGTTTTTACGACTTCATCCAGCGTATTAACCCCGTCTCCTTCCCGGATGTAGGAGATTGTGTTTTCTTTCAGTTTTCCGTCTTCTCCGACAGCCTCTTCCCATTTCTCCGGAATCTGACCCTTCAGAAGCTGAAGGTCATCTGCGATCTGAACAGAATCTACCGTTGCCTGTATCGGAAGATTGTCTACGTAATTTCCATCTTTATCTTCACCGCTGGCTGTCAGATTGACTTTCTCTCCGACTTTGGCAACCGGAAGCCGATCGGCAGATACACTGGTTACAGCTTCGTCTCCCTGTACTTCTTCCGGTGAGACGATATCACTCCAGGTATACATACCGGCAGTTTCTATCATGGTATCTTTTTCTGTGATCTGAAGATTATCTGCCACCTTCAGGGCATCCTCTTTGGATACATCATCGCCCACATAGATGGTGATCACACGATATTCTTCCGGACAAAACAGGTAGATACGCTGGTTAAAGAAGCCGTCCTGTATCACTTCATGATATCTCAGATAGACACCTTCGTACTTGCCGAAGGTATGTTCCTCACTCTCTACGATATTTTTATCTTCTTTTGCTTTCTCAAAATCATCGCTGTCAAGCAATACAGAAGTAAATGTAAAGCCACCGTTTTGTGCTGTATATTGCAGATGATCTTCATCCGTCCATGTCATGCCATCCGGAATATAATTCGTTGAGATTGCCACATCATGAATCTGTTCCGGGAGCTGCACGGATGTTTCTCCATCTGCCTGAATTCCTGTCTCCACACGGTAATTCCCCTGTTTTTCCACATACATATGGTACAGTCTGTTTCCGGCATATGCCGCTGTGGAAGTGGCAAGCAGACACAGGGCTGCAGCGGCGGCTGCCTGCACTTTGGTCCATTTTCTTTTCTTTATGGGTACCACTTTGGTGTCCTGCAGCTGTCTGCTGACTTCTTCCTGTACCATCTTATGAATAAAATCGGGAGTTTCCGGGATATTGTTTTTCATCTCTTCTAATCTCATGTCCACGCCTCACTTTCCTGCAGATCCTGTCGTAATTTTCCTCTTGCCCTGGCCAGTCTCTTCTGTACGGCTCCTTCGCTGATATCCATAATCTGCGCAATCTCTCTGATGTTAAAATTCTCAATATAATACAGAATCACCGGCATCCGCAGATCTTCTTTCAGAGAGCCTACTGCTTTGTACAGATCGCTGTAGTCACTCTTTTCATCCGCTGCAAGCTCTGTCGTCTCGCACATCTCGTCCAGAGAAATCACCTTGCTTGTCTTTCTCAGGATGGTATAACACTCATTGATCAGGATCCGCATCAGCCATGTTTTTGCATATTTGTCATTTCGCAGTGTATGCACTCCGGAAAATGCCTTTACAATCGTCTCCTGTATGGCATCTGCACAGTCCTGATCGCTGTATAACATGGATTTTGCAGTAGAATACATCTGCCTCTCGGAATCCAGGATCAAGGTTCCTAATTGTTCTTTTGTCACTTTTGCACCACCTTTTCTGGTTGGTTTGCCGGCCGGCTTTTTTTGTTTACATAGATTAGACGGAAAACTCCGGAAAATATCCCTCTCGGATTTCTTTTTTATCGTAATTGTTCAGTACCCGCACAGTTACCTACTGAATAGTTACTTTTTATCTTACCACATTTCTTTCCTGACTGTCTGAAAATCATCTTTCTATTATGCGCAGACAGCAGGAGCCTGAAAATCTGTCTACTGATCTTCAGACTCCTGCTGTTTATAGCTGTGATATGTAATTAGCTTTTTTATTCCCGCACTTCCTTCTTATACTCTTTATTTACTTTCCACGATCCTCCGCTCTTTTCCATCTGCGATCTTCAGGAAGATGAATCCGAGGAAGAAAAAGATTGCCTGTGATGCCACTGCAATATTAATGGTTCCTCCTGCCAGTTTTACTCCTGCGATCACAGCCGATCCAAGGAAAGATGCTCCTTTTGAAAAAATATCATACAGGCCAAAATACTCTCCCGAGTTATCCGGTGGAATGATCTTGGAAAAATACGATCTCGACAGAGACTGGATGGATCCCTGAAAACATCCCACACCGAATGCCAGGAAACTGAAACCGATCAGGTTCTTTAAGGTCAGCGCATACAGACAGACGATAAAATACCCTGCAATACATACCAGGATCAGCTGCACGGTATCGTATTTCTTCGACAATTTTGCAAATACCAGTGAACCGCCAAAGGCAACAACCTGTGTTGCCAGCAGACAGATCACCTGTCCCACAGTGCTCAGGTTCAGATCGGTTCCGATATTGATACAGTTATCAATAATCGTTCCCACGCCATCGATGTAGAGGAAGAATGCGATCAGAAAGAAAAATACTTTTTTATCTTTTGTTGCGATAAACCTGATGGTTGCAAAGATCCTGCGGAACGCACTTCCCACTGCGTGTTCTTTCTTTTCCACGTAATTGATCTGTTTATAATTCTTTATCAGCGGAACCGTCACCAGAAGCCACCAGAGCCCCGTAACCGCAAACCCGATCGCCATGGATAACTTACCGGAAATGATACCCACCATATCCGGTCCGAGTACATAAGCAACCAGCGCGATCAGAAACGGAATACACGATCCAAGATATCCCCATGCATAACCATAAGAAGAAACTTCGTCCATCCGTTCTTCCGTAGTGATATCGTTTAACATCGAGTCATAAAACATCAGGGACATATTGTAAAAGATCTTGGTTACTGCAAACAGGAGCAAAAATACGATCCACTGGTAGGCAAATCCATTCAGGATGCACCCACAGACGCCCACGGCAACGGTACTGGTAAAAAAGATCTTTTTCATGCCTTTATAATCAGAAATCGCTCCACACACCGGCCCCAGCAACGCAACCACAATCGTGATCACCGCAATCGCCATCGAGTAATAAGCCGTTGCCCGATCCGATGTCAGCTGCCCCGGCTTTGTCCCTATCGCCATCGCCTTAAACCAGATTGGTATCAGCGCACAGGCCAGCATCGTATACGCCGAATTCCCCACATCATAAAGCACCCAGGCGAACTCTTTGTCATTCAGATTGCGGAATATTCTTCTCTTCTTCATACAACGTCCTCCATCCCCATATACATTTTCTGAAAATTATCTTTTTCCACAACACATTATATAATTCATTATATATGAGAATGATTAATTTCACAATCTTCTTCGAGTAAAATGTTGGTTAATTCTTTCTTCCACCCCAATTCTATCTTCTCCATCTGTCTAAGAATTGCATCCTCCACCGTTCCACCAAGATACGCTGTGTTCAGTTTCTTTTTTGCATATGCCAGATAACTATCCCTGGTGTTCTCAATTAACACAGATGTGAAAAACCGTTCCCAACTGAAATAATCTCTGCTTTCTATATATTCTGCTGGCTCATCCAATATCTGATCTATCTGATTATTTTTCAATACTCCAGACTTTAAAATCAGCCATTCAAAGGATTCCGGCAGATACAGAGCTGCTGTTTCATTTTCCCGGATCAGTTTCAATACTCTGTCAATTTCCGAACCGAACGCCGCACCGTCTGCTATTACAAGGATTTTCTGATCTTTATGTTCATTGATATAGTGGAAAACATTCGATTTTCCATTCATAGACTCGCATTTCAGATTATTCTCCCGACATATGTGAGAAAAAAACTGATAGCCTGAATTACTGTCCTCTGTGAAAACCATCTCCGGTTTTACCGGGTTGGTACAGGTATCTGTTCCATATATTCTGAAAAACTCATGATAACTCTGCTTCAACGTCCCATATTTTCCAGATGTTTTGATACCATAAATTTCCTCTACACTGTATGGCAGTGCCGGTAACGATTCCCTTGTCACAATTACATAATAATTATCTGTTTTCTGAATAGCTCCAGCGAACTCTTCTGTTTTGATAAATTCATTTCCTTCATCTATGAATACGATACCATCTGAAATCTCCGATAACTGTGCTTTCCATAAGCTTCCCTCCAGCACATAGCATGTTTTATCACAAACCAGCTCTACCGGTGTGCCCGACGGGTTATTGATATGATCCCGGATCATATCTATAAGCGTGGTTTTTCCGGTTGCGCTGTCTCCACGAACGATAGTCAGATTGCGGTGCAGTTCAAACTCATATTTTAAGCGTTTGGTTGAAACAATAATTTTATGTTTTCCCTTCATTCTCCCTATCTCCTGTCAGACATATTCACCGGCTATCGATATCAGTTCTCTCATGGAACATACCACCTGATTCGTATTCAGAATACGGATCTGAAATGGTTCTTCCCCAAATTCCATCAAATGATGCAGATTAATTGTACGATCCTCCGATGCAGCAATTTTCAACAACCATTTTGCGCAATTGTCACCGCATGTCGAAGCATTAAAAATCTTATCTTTTTCAAATTTAACAAGAATCAGTGTTTTCACTCCACCGGATAGTCCTGTTGGTGGTATCTTCCCAAGAACCGGGCTGTCGATGACACCACTGTCTAAGACCGTAGACCGATCGACATCCTGAATCATTTCTTTCACAAACGGATCTACGATCCAGCTGTCCTCATAATCATATTTAAAATAAGCTGCCGTATTATACACAGCTTCTTTCATATCACCATAAAAAATATTCAGCATACGATTTTCTCCTTTTTCTGCATGAAAACCTTTCCTGCAACCTCTATTATATGTCTCTTTTGTTTACTTCCGCAACCAGAAACAGCAAATCCTGCCTCACCTGTCGTGCAAAAAAAGCCGGAAACCTGTCATACCTTCCAGGATTCCGACTTTTCTTTTGTATTATCTGCTTTACTCTCTCACCCAGCACTCCCGGATCTCAGCGATGTACATGGTATGATAATCTTTTTCCGGATACCATCTTTCATCTTCTTCCGTTTCATAGAAGTTTTCCGGTTTGATCTCGTCATGGTAAAGCTTTTTGCATACCAGAACCTGTGTGGCCTCTTCAAATCCCGGCTGACCGTCTACTTCTGTCAGATGCAGGCCGGACTGTTCGATCTTGTCCGGGACATCTTTGCCGGAGACTTTGCCGAGGTAGCCCAGTTCTTTCATGTGCTCGCCACCAAAGAAACTGAGGGTAAATGTATCACCTGCATCTACGAATTCTTTGGTGTGACGCTGCGGGCGGATATATACGGTTGCCACATTCTTGCCCCACAGAACGCCGATGCCGCCCCAGGAAGCGGTCATTGTATTGGCTTTGCCGTCTTTTGCTGCGGAGATCAGCATCCATTCGGAACCGATCTTCTCAAAAGGTTTCATCTCCAGTGTTTTCACATCAACTTTTTTAAATCCCATCGTAGCTCTCCTTCTTTTCTCAGTAACTGTCTCATCTTTCACAGCTACTGTTATTATACTATTTTCTGCTGACATCGCAAAGTTATTTCTGCGATATCTCTTCCCGTTTCTTCTCAGCAGCCGATTCCATCACTCCACCGATGATCTGTAACAGAATCGCAAGTCCGATCAGGCTTCCCGCTGCGATCTTACCATGAAATGTCACGAAAAATGCAAGTACCCGTCCCAGCACCGGAACTGAATACACTACCTTTCCCATATAATAATCATAGCCCACCGGATACAGATCCTCTTTTTCGTTTGCATCACCCTTGGTGTGGATCTGACCGGTTACAATATCATTTTTGATAACCCGGTGTGTGATGATCGCTCCCGTATCCATAGAACTGTAAAATGCGATCACATCATCTTTCTCAGCATCCTCGGGTGCTCCCGGCTGTACATAAACCAGACTTCCCACCGGTATCGCCGGCTCCATACTTCCGCTGATGACTGTATAGATTTCATACCCGAAGACCCGCGGAAGGGTTAATGGCAGACACACAAGAATCACTGCCACCAGACAGACCGTTCCGAATATCTTACAGACCCGGGCACATCCTGTCAGTGCCCCTCTTTTTTCTTTCTTCTTTTTTCCCATATCCTGTACCAGAACCGATGCCTGCCCGAAAAACACCTTATGACAGGCTCTGATCATCCTTTGCATTATTCAGACTTCTGACAGACTTCACGCTGTACCGGATCTCATACACGGTATTCTTCTTCCGGAACTGTGCATCGATACGTTTCTGGATCTCCTGACAATCCTCCGGTTTTGTATTGAGCAGAAGCACCAGATACTGTCCCTTCCCGTAACGGGTAACTACGTCCCCCGCACGAATACTTCTGCAGATACTTTCCCATATATACCGGGACAGTACCTCTGCACATTCATCGGATCGGATGGGATGTTCCTCCATATCCGTTAATGTACATAACATCAGCTGCACCTGTTGTCCGCTTCGCTCTATCATACGTACAACCATATGATAAATCTCCCGGAACACCATCCAGTTACACTGATACGGCTCCTGTACCTTTTCCAGCCGTTCTGTCATATTCTCCTGTATATTATCCAGTATATCATACGGATGGTCAAGCTGTTCTTCGATTTTTCTCCGGAAATTCTTTAATTTTCCCAGCTCTTCTTCCGGATAGACCTGACGATACCTTTCCATGGTTTCTCCATACAGGATATGTACCTGTTCCGTTCTTCCCATACCCGTCAGTGCCTCGATCACCAGCAATTCCCCTTCTTCATATGGCGCTGCTTTCGATACATGCCGGCCCAGCTTCTCCAGCTGGATGTACGCCTTCTTTGTCCGCAGAACCTCTGCCATATGTTCTACCAGCTTCCGGAACATGGCACGGTAACGCTCCCGTTCCTCTTTTACCCAGCCTTCCTGCTCAGAGCCCTTAAGAAAGACCCCTTTATACAGCAGGGCAGCCTTCCAGCACAGCTCAAGCTGTTCCTCCCAGTCCCCTGTCCTGCATGCCCTGCTGCAATACTCTTCAAACACCTGTGCATCCTCTTCAAACGGAATCTCTTTGTTCCAGTAAAATCTTCCCCTTCTGGAAATAATATATTTCCCTTTCGGAAGACCTGTCTGCTCCAGTTTCTTTCTGATATTATAAATCAGACTGTGGATCGCATGATTGGCATCGTCCAATGTCCGTCCACCAAACAATACCTTCTCCAGATGTTCCCGGCTGATCCCCTCTTCTCCGCTATGGAAAAGCAACTGCAATACCTGTGCAAACTGCGTCTCTTTTTTCTTCTTTGCGATCAAAGATCTCCCCTGATATTCCAGGGAAAAATCACCGAACATTTTTACATACAAAACCTGTTGTTTCTTCGATTTTTTGTTCTTCATACACGTTCCACATGTTTGCATACTTTTGTTTGCAGCCTCCTGAGACAACCACTTTCCTGAGTTGTATTACACTTTCACGGAAAATATGATTTTCGTTCCTTCCGTGAAATATACATGCATATTATAATACATTACGTGAAGGAAAGCAAATCTTCTTTATATGTTATTTTATGCAAAATAGAATACCCTTCGCGACTTTGATTTGTGTGGACAACAAAAAACTGCTGTATAGAGTTTTGTTGTTACTCCATACAGCAGTCTCACTGTTCTTTCCACTGTCTGATTATCTGTGTACACGTTTTCTGACGATCACAATACCTGCTGCCAGTGCTGCAAGTGCTGCTACGCCGATACCAACGCCGGCTACCAGCGGGAGGCTCTTCTTTACTTCCTTGTTGCCATCCAGGTCTTTGTCACTTTTCGGTACATCCTCGTCGTCCAGATCTTTCAGATCCTGGTCTGCTTTTGGTGTATCTTCATCACCGATGGTGGTGGTGTCTTCGTTACCCTGTGCATCCTGGGTGGTTCCGCCGTTTTCTGTGCCTTCTGTTCCCTGATTATCTGTTACGTTGCCAGGTCCGCCGTTGCCGGTTCCACCTGTGGCATCTGTGCCCTGTGCATCACCGTTTCCGGTGGTTGTGCCTGCTGCGTTACCGCCATTGGCATTGGTTCCTGTGCCACCGGTTGTGCCTGTAGTTCCACCGGTTCCTGTACCTCCGGTTGTTCCGGTAGTTCCACCGGTTGTAGTTGTTGTACCTCCCGGTACGGTAACTGTCTGCTCGGTGGTGTTGGTGATGGTCTGTCCCGGTGTTGTCACGGTTACGGTCTCATATGGCAGATAATTAAAGGTAAATACGTTCTCTGCTGCATTGGCTGATAAGGTTTTGGTCAGGTTTCTGTATTCCGGTGTATATCCATCGATATAGGTATATGCAACCACCGGTTTGTCACCTACATTACCATAGAAGGTCTGGCTGTCTGCCAGCTTGTTGCCGTTGGCATCCTGATAATTGATGGTGTAGGCTACCTGATTGCCTTTGATTCCGTATGCTACTACATATTCCTGGTCTCCGGTTACTTCAAAAGAAGAATTCTCTACTGCGGCATTATTATCACGTCCACTGATACGGATACCCTGCACATAATACTTGCTGTCCTTATCCAGCGCTACTGCACCGGATCTTGCCTCAAAACTTACGGTATCTCCGGGATTCAGATCTTTGATCACGATAGCATCTGCAGTATTGGAAACACTGTAGTCTGCTCCCTTTACTACCAGACCTGCAGTTCCGGAAAAGGATCCCTGCTTACCGCTGAAAATCGTTACCTGATACTTATAATCCTCTGCCTTAACACTCATAGGAACCGATCCAAGCAGAAAACAAAAGGCCAGAAGAACTGTGGCTATCTTATACATTTTTTTCATCTCTGACCCTCTCCTTTCTCCTCTTTTCGCTTCTTGATCAGTACCACTGCCAGAATCAGAAGAATCACACCGCTTGCCAGCGCTACCGCACTGATGGCAAGGATCTGAGTGGTATCACCCGTTTTCGGGGATCTTACAACATTCTTTGTCGGTGTCTGCACTGTCTTGGTCACTGTCTTATTGACAACTTTGTCTTCGCCCTTCTTCGTTACGGTTGTTACCGTTACCGGATCGGCTGCGAAACTCATCTGGAGGCTTGCCAGTGTATCCTGATAATCATTACCCTGTGTCTCACCATCCAGCTTTACTGTCAGATGAACAGAAGCTACATCGCCTTTGGAGAGACGATCCAGATACAGATACTTCTCCAGTGCATCGGTGGCCTGGTGAAGACCTTCACCCTTCGTGGCATCCTCGCCGCCTACGGTTTCGCTGTCGTATAATACGGTTTCCTTCTTATCCGGTCCCACATAAGTCAGCTTGTAACCATATGCGCCGCCCTCTGCGATGCTCTGGCTGTCTTCCAGAGATTTTAATACTTCGTTGGTCATATACCAGTCTGCATCTTTCTCGCTGGTGTTCTTCAGTCCTACCTGAAGTTCCATGGTATCTCCCGGCTGTAACTGGAAGATATCTTTCTTCATGTCTGCGGAAGTAAAATTACTGCTCATCTTGGAGCCGTCAAATTCCACCTTCCAGTCAGAACCTCCCTGCAGTGTCTCTGCAAATGCTGTTGTATGTATGCCTACGGCCATGACCGCTGCCATGGCAAGGCACAAAATTCTTTTTTTCATATTTTGCACCCTCCTATTCTGGCAAGCTGATATTGCCATTGCCGTCTACGTTCACATCCACACCCCAGGCACTCTTGATGGCGTCCTGTGCGTTGTGGGTCTGTACTGCATCTGCTTCGGCTTCAAGCTGGAAATTATAACCATCGTATGCGTAGGTTGTGGTGATGGTTTTATAACCGTCTTTTTCTGTGACATCCTGTTTTACCTTGGTAGCGATGCTGCCGTCGATGGTCAGCGTATCACTGAGTGCCGGTGTGCTTTCACCTGCCGGAAGAATACCGGTGTAATAAAGAATGGTTCTCTCTTTTGTAGATGCATTCTTATCGATCACCCAGCCACTTCCCTCTTTCAGATTCAGATCGATCAGATCCGGGGAAAGAGTGGTATCTTTCACACCCTCTTTATTCGTCCAGCTCTTCTTCAGGATCACACGGACATAACTGTCAATGGAACCACTGTTTGTCACCTTGATCGCTTCCTCGTACTGTTTTCCCGGTACGATCTTTTCTTCTTTCAGACCTGTCAGCAGATCGCCTGTTGCCTCATCCCATTTTCCGTTGGATGCGTAATCTCTCTTGCTGATCACTTTATCATTTTCCACCAGGCTGACACCGATATTGGAAACCTCCACCTGTGCGCCATAGTTCTCACTGTAATAAGTCAATGCCGCTCTGGCACTTCCCACCGTACTTCCTGCCAGCAATACCACAGAAGCGGAAAGAAGAGCCACGGTCAGTCCCCCAAGGGGCATTTTCTTTTTCTTACTCATCTCTCACCCTCCTATTCTCCGGCTGTCTCGCTGGTATCAGCGATCTGTGTCCAGTCTGCGTACGGTTCGTTGTTTTCATTATATAAAACCTTCGTGGATTCCTGAACGACAACTACATTAAAACTGTCTTCTGTCTTCTTGCTGTCGATCTTAATATCCAGAACCGAACTGCTCTCTCCCGGAGCGACCGGCTCACTGTAATAATAATAGCCTTCCTCTCCCGGTGTCCACTTTCCATCGGAATCACTGTACTGCAGGCCATCCTGATATTTTTCTCCTGCCAGTGCTTTTACACGGACAAAGCAAGCAAAATCACCGGTATTCTTCACGGTCACATGTTTGGTCCAATTACTGAATTTCTCTGTAGGCGTTGTCTCCGTAAATCCCATATTCAGGGTTACATTACCGGAAGCCTCCGCATACGTGGTAAAATACGCCATCGCTGTTCCTGCGCTGATTCCCGCTGTCAGTGTCAGGGCTACGGCTGCAAGGCAAAGACTTTTTTTACTTAATTTTCTCATATCCTGCACCCCTTTCCCTAATTGGCACTGGCGGGTTCATCTGTCTGCTGTTCCCAGCTCCACTCGCCGTTCTTTTTCTCAAAATGGTTCACAATACCGGTTCCCGGAATCAGTTTTCCGTTGTACGTATTGGTAAAGCTGACGCTTGCCGGATTGTCTGTAACTCCCTCGGCAACGATCACTGTTTTCTGTGTGTCACCGGAAGTGTTGCTGTAGCTTCCGCCTGCGTACACTTCTTTAACAGTAACTTCGGTTCCTGCCGGAAGATGTTTCACCAGGACTGATTTTTCACCTGCCTGGTTGAACTTAATAGAAACTACATCACTGTAGACCTGTTCATCGTTTCTGGTGCCTTCTACCTGGAAGACGAAGAGTGCATCCTTAAGGGAAGCATTGTACTCTGTCAGATCCTTAACGATCTCCAGATCTCCGTAACGCTGTGTCTGCTGCGGCTTCATACCGGTTGTCACATCATATACCCATCTATCGTCCGGGTTCTCTTTGGAATAATAGTTATTCGGAAGAGATACCAGATATGGGGTAAAATCATAGGTGTACTCACTGGTCTGCACGGTTTCGGCCTGTACCAGATACATACCGGTCTCCAGATCTCTGATAACACCGGTGGATTCCGTTGCGCCTTCCGGTTTGGTAACTTTTACATCTGCTGTCGGTGTAATCCCCTTATCCTCTACAGTCTTCATGGCCTTTTCTGCCATCTGTGCCCATTCCTCTGCGGTGGTAGTACTGCTCACATTTTCCAGACCCAGATCAGCAAAATCCGTATACTTTGCAGTGTCATACACGGCTTCTTCTGTAATGTCCGCTACCTTGTACACATCTACCGGAATCTCCAGGCTACGAAGCTCATCGAACTCCGTGTCGTCCAATGTAAATGTAAGAGAACACTTCTTATCTGTCTCTACTCCGAGAGCACCATATACACTGGATAAACCGGCTGCTGATAAAACAGTTATTGCTGCAAGGGTCAGCGCCCCTGCGGTTTTTATTCTCTTTTTCATAGTCACCTCTATCCCGTTACTGAAAACTTATAAAAAGTTATAAACTTTTATGTTTCATTCCTACTTCAACGAGTATGCTTTTGTAACGAATCAATTCATGTACTACTCACAAGTTCCTGTACTCTCCATAGGCGTTAATTCCTGACTAACGTATCAGTACATATCTGTAATCACTTGAATATATTATGCTACAGATCGTTTCAGAACATCCTCTCCATATTTTTTAAGATTCAAAGCTGCCTGAAGATCTCTGTCAATTACATTTCCACATTCACATTTGTAAATACGTTCTGATAACTTCAGATCTTTTTTGATCTTTCCACAACAACTGCATAATTTAGAACTTGGAAAAAATCGATCTGCAATGATCACCTGAATATTGTTCCACTCAGATTTATATTCCATCTGCCGCCTAAATTCATAAAATCCCTGTTGTTGAACTGCTTTGGATAAATGTCTGTTTTTCATCATTCCCTTTACATTTAGATCTTCGATACAGATAAAACTTGGTTCTCGTTTTACGATCTCTGATGTTATATGATGTAAATGATCATGACGGATATTGGTTAGTCTGTGATTTAATATTAATAAAAGTTTTTCCTTTTTGATCACATTCTTCGTTTTACAGTATTCCTTTCCTTGTTTATTGTTCTCGTATGAACGAGAGATGCTACGCTGTAATCTGCGTTTTTGTTTCTCTAGTTTCTTAACTTTTTTCGTTTTATTGATGTTCTTATATTTATTACCGTCAGAACATATCGCTAGATCTTTGATCCCTAAATCGATCCCTATCCCATCATTGGATGGAACGGTAACAGAGTCTTCGTATTCAATGCCTACTGTGATCCACCAGTTGATCCCATCATATCTAATACGGGGATTACTATAGTTACAATCCGTAGGTATCCGATTCTTTTCCGCAAGTCTGATCCAGTTTATCTTTTGCTTATTCTTCTTTTTGGAAGCAGCAAAACCCTCAATTTTTACATGAGTATCTGAAAATTGGATCTTTACATTATCCTGATAAAAAGATGGTATAGAAAATTTTCGGCTTTTGAATTTCGGAAACTTTGAACATCCTTTGAAAAATCTCTTATATGCATGACAAGCATCTTTGATCGCCTGTTTTGTTACATTATTTGAAACTTCATTTAACCAGGAATATTCCTCTGTTTTCTTTAATTGTGTAAATTCTTTTCTCAGATCACTATCCGATAGGAACTTACCACCATTTTTATAGTTTTCTTTTTCTCTTCCTAACGCCCAGTTATAAGCGAATCTGGCAGTATTGGCATATCGAAAAAGTTTTGTATTCTGTTTATTATTTGGGATCAGCATGACTCGAATTGTTTTTATCATCTTCTTCACCACCATCATCTATCAGTTCTTTTACAAGTTTTCTTGCTTTATTGGCATGTTTGCCTTGTAATTTACAACTAAATACAGTTATTATCTGAACTAAATCTTCAACAAGTTCTTGTTGCTCTGTCTTTATAAAAAACAACCACCTTGTCCACTTTATTTTGAGATATTCGTTTCATAATATTTTTGAAAATTTATTGATAGAATAATATTTACTCATAATATCACCTCTTTTCGATATTATTCTATACTAATAACTTATAAAAGTCACCATTGATTTATATATTTTTATATGTTTTGTTTAACTGTTCTTTCCCTCGTATCTTTTCGTTTTGTTTTTTCTCTTTCTTGCTTGATATCTTTGTCTTTATTCCTTGAGATTTTATTTTAGCCTCTGTCTCTATTTCTGTCCCGCTATCACCCTGCGGTTTTCGCTTCAGGCAAGGGCAGCAATGCGCCGCACGCCGCCTCACAG
>OIYV01001004.1_pt1 | contig 14213 bp, 16 predicted proteins | sample 1588251 | NCBI WGS metagenome assembly OIYV01 (sample SAMN03283282) | human gut metagenome | biome: human-associated habitat; material: feces | host: Homo sapiens | place: Peru | collected 2012
CTTTCTTTCCCGCATGGCCAGCACCGCGTCACGGACGTTCTCCACGCCGTCGCCGGAGTAGACCACCTCAAGCGTCTCAATGCCATAGGCCTTCAGCTTGTCCACCACCACGGGGGTAAAGGTGTCCTTGATAAGACCGCTTTTTACCTCGCCGCCGGTGGACACGATACAGGCGGTCTTACGCACGAAGGGCTTCAGCCGCAGCAGCGGCGCGCCGCCTGCGGCCTGCTCCGCCCGACGCAGCTTTTCCTCGGCGATGATCAGGGGGATCACCCGCATACCCGCCAGCTTATCTCCCTTGCGGACGGCGGTGCCGCCCTTTCGCGTGGCGATCATCACCTCGTCCTGACTGTTCACCGCCACAAGGCGGGGACTGTCTACCAAAAACAGACCGTCACAGGCGGCCTTCAGCTCGATTTTTCCTTCTTTCACCTCGCTGCGGGTCATGTTCTCCTGACCGCACAGGGTCAGTAACCGCTCCGCCGCGTCATTTTCGTGCACCATGCCTGGGGTCATCTCCCAGACGTAGAGATGCTCCTTGCCCATGCTCAGCAGCACGGGAATGTCCGCTTCTGTGACCACGTGACCCTTGCGGAAACGGGCGTCCTTGTACTTGTCCTTGATGATCTGTGTCATGTCGTGGCAGAGCACCTGCCCCACCGCGTCCTCGGTTCGTATCAGCTTCATTTCAGCACCTCGATCTCGTCACCGGCCTGCACGCGGCCTTCCCTTATCACGATGGCAAAAATGCCCTCTGTGGGCATCACACATTTTCCCGCAGTCCGTTTGATCTCACAATCGTTGTGGCACTGCTTTCCGATCTGCGTGACCTCCAGCTCCGCCTCTCCGATCCGCAGGTGTGTCCCCACTGGCAGGGTCTTCAACGCCACGCCGCGGGTGTTGATATTCTCGGCAAATACGCCTGCGTCCAGCTCTATGGGACAGATGTCCCGCATGGTATCCACGCTCTCCTCCGCCAGCAGGCTGATCTGCCGGTGCCAGTCGCCGGCGTGAGCGTCACCCTTGATGCCATGGTGCAGCTTCAGGTCGATATATGGCACCTGATGCTTTCGGGTACCCTTCCGCTCGCTGATATTCACCGCCGTCACATACGCCATCGTCATACCTCCGCTTCGTATATGCCGCTTTTACCGCCCGCCTTATAGAGCAGATGAATGTCGGTAACGGACATATCCCGCTGCACAGCCTTACACATATCGTACACGGTCAACGCCGCTGTGCTGACCGCCGTCAGAGCCTCCATCTCTGCGCCTGTTTCGCCGTGGCAGCGCACCTCACTGTAAATATGCAGGGAAGTCTCCTGAATTTCAAACGTAATGTCTGCCTTTGTCAGCAGCAGGGGATGGCACATGGGGATCAGCTCACAGGTTTTCTTCGCAGCCATAATACCCGCCACCTGCGCCACTGCCAGCACATCGCCCTTACCGATAGTACCGGCCTTGATCTGTTCCATGGTGGTCCTTGCCATATTTACAGTCGCTGCGGCGCGTGCCACGCGGTACGTCTGTGCCTTTTCGCTGACGTCCACCATGCGGGCGCGGCCCTGTTCGTTGAAATGTGTCAGCTCCACAGCCCGTCATCCTCCTATTTCAAACATATCACGCCGCGTCTCCGTTCTGCCGGACTCATCTATGTGGTGACGCTCCGGCTTTGTGAGAATACCGCGGCGGATAGCCTGCTCCAGTGACTCCCCGGAAAGCCCCCACAGCGGGAGCTCCGTGTCCGAGTGCAGGCAGGGCTTCAGCTTCCCATCTGCGGTAATACGGATCCGTGTGCAGCCGGAGCAGAAGGAACAGCTCATCGGCTCAATAAGCCCCACCGTGCCAAGCGCGCCCGGCAGGCGATACAGCCGCGCCACACCGCTTTGTCCGGCAGGACGCAGCTCCGGTACACGCTCCAGCACCGCTTGCGCCGGCAGAAAAAACTCACGCGGCCACGCCGCGCAGACGCCCATGGGCATCAGTTCGATGAACCGCACCTGCCACGGCTTCTCCCGTGTCAGACGGACGAAATCCCCGATCTCGTCATCATTGACGCCGCCCAACAGCACACAGTTCAGCTTTAATTCACGGAAGCCCGCGGACTCTGCGGCTTCGATCCCCTGACGCACACGCGCCAGTTCCCCGGTGCGTGTGATCTCACAATACCGCTCCGGCCGCAGGGCGTCCACGCTGATATTCAGGCGATCCACGCCCGCCTCGCGCAACGCCCCTGCAAGCTGCGGCAAATGCGTTCCGTTCGTGGTCAGGCAAAGCTCCTCCACACCGGGAATGGCTCGCAGCATGGCGCACAGCTCCACGATCCCCCGCCGAACCAGCGGCTCGCCGCCGGTTATCCGGATCTTTGTCACGCCCAGTCTCACCGCTGCCGCCGCGAAATCGCGCAGCTCCTCAAAGGAGCAAAGCTCATCATGCCTGCGCTTGGGGACGCCGTCCTCTGCCATGCAGTACCGGCATCGAAGGTCGCACCGATCCGTTACGGACAGCCTGAGATATGTGATCGTTCTTCCTAATACGTCGTTCATACGCCGCCTTCCTTTTCCTCCGTATTTTACCATGTTGACCCTGTCATTTCAAATGTGCCGTTCAATATTATCGGATTTTATGACGACGCTATCGGATTATTCTTGACAATGCTATTCGCTGCGGCTATGCTGTTTGTACACAGAAAGGAGCTGGTGCCCTGTGGTGGACGGCAACATCATCTTATCCGTGGCAAAAGCCATGGAGCTGCTGCAAATATTGAGCCAGGCGGGAAAGCCCCTGCTGCTGAAGGAGCTGACCGCCCTGTGCGGCTACCCCAAGAGCACGGTGTTCGGCCTGCTGACCACCATGCGCTCCTACGACGTGGTGACCCAGACCCCCGACGGCAGATACGCGCTGGGACTGCGGCTTTTTGAGTACGGGCGGCAGGTGGAGCGGTCGTGGGACATCTCCGCCGTGGCGCGCCCCTACATGGAGCACCTGTGCCGGCAGACCGGCGCGTCCGTGATGCTCTCCGTCTGCGAGGGCGGCAGCGTCATCACACTGGATCAGGTGGAGACGCGGGGCAGCCTCCGCATCGTGTCGGACACCGGCTCCCGCCTGCCCATCTACTGCACGTCTCAGGGCAAGGTCTTTCTGGCGCACATGACCCGCACCGGCGCGGAGGCTCTGCTGCGCGGGCAGAGCCTCACCCAGTTCACGCCCCACACCATCACCGACATCCCCGCCCTCCTGCGGGAGGCGGAGACCTGCCGCTTGAGCGGCTACGCCATCGAAAACGGAGAGTACAAGATCGGGCTGCGCTCCATCTCCGCGCCGGTCTACACCGTGGAGGGCAAGGTGCGCTACGCCGTGGGCGTGATCGGTATGTTCCGCAGCGTCCACTCCGACGAATTTCACAGCGCGGTGGAGCAGGTGTGCGCCGCCGCCGCCATGATCTCCGCCGCCTTGGGCTACCGGGGACAGGAGGAGCAATAGACCGCGCCGCCCAAGCAGAATTTCCCCTTGCAATCGGCTGTGGGCGGGTGTATAATGCAGAAAACTGAACAGACGGGAGCTTGTGTAACAGGCTGAGAGGAAGGTTTTACCTTCGACCGATAACCTGATTTGGATAATGCCAACGTAGGGACGGCTGTGTGCTTTGCGGAGGTCATCCACTTCGGGTGACTTCCGTTTTGTATTTGAGAGGAAAGGACGTGAGTGGACCTATCCCGAGTGGTTTCGGGCGGATAGAAGGGGAGCGCCTTGTGTCTTGTAATTTGCGAGGGAACCCGTGTTTCGGGGTGAGAGGAGAAAATGGATTCTCGACCGAGCGAAGTATGTTGCTTCGTATAAATATGAAAAGAGGCAATACAAGTGAAAAATTCCAACAGTATTCTGAAGATGACGGTTCTGGCGATGCTCGTCGCCCTCGGCGTTGTGATCTCCCCCATCCTGCGGGTGGAGGGTATGTGCCCCATGGCGCATTTCATCAACATCGTCTGCTCCGTATTTCTGGGGCCATGGTACTCGCTGCTGTGCGCCACGCTGATCGGCATTATCCGCATGGCGACCATGGGCATCCCGCCGCTGGCACTGACCGGTGCCGTGTTCGGCGCGTTTTTGTCCGGCGTTTTTTACCGTCTGTCCAAGGGCAAGATCATCTGCGCCGTCATCGGCGAGATCATCGGCACCGGCATTATCGGAGCCATCGTCTCCTATCCCGTTATGACGTACCTGTGGGGCAAGGAGGGCTTGAGCTGGATGTTCTACGTGCCCTCCTTCATCTGCGGCACCCTCATCGGCGGCAGCATCGCCTACGTGTTCCTGCGTAAGATGGCGTCCAACGGTATGCTGCCGAAGCTGCAGGTCAAGCTGAACTCCAGAAGCTATACCGACAGGAGCAGCGTCCTCTCCGACTCCCTGACCATTGCGGCCTTCGGTGCCATTCTCTTCGTGGTCATCAAGCTGGCGTCCGACATCTTCGAGCTGACCGCCCCCCTCTGGAACACCCTTTCCTACGCCGCCCCGGCGGTCTGCATCGCCGCGGCAGCCATCTACTACATCGTCAAGAAGGTGAGAACAGCCGATGCGGCACATTCCTGATATTCTTACGGGGCTGCGGGAGCGCGCCCCACTGATCCACTGCATCACCAACCCCATCTCCATCAACCAGTGCGCCAACGCCATCCTTGCGCTGGGGGGCCGCCCCATCATGGCGGAGCACCCGCGGGAGGTGGAGGAGATCACCGCCACCGCCGGTGCGCTGATGCTGAATCTCGGCAACATCACCGACGTGCGGATGGACGCCATGCGCCTTGCCGCCCGGACGGCGGCGGCGCGCGGGATCCCCATATTGCTGGACGCGGTGGGGGTCGCCTGCTCCCAGCTGCGCCGTGACTACGTCTGCCAGCTGCTGTCGGACGTAACGCCCACGGTCATCAAGGGCAACTATTCCGAGATCAACGCCCTCTGCTGCGCCGACTACCGCGCCTCCGGCGTGGATGCCGACGGTGCGCTGGACACGCCGTCCATGGATCGCGCCGCCGCCGCGCTGGCGCACCGCCACGGCGCGGTGCTCCTTGCCAGCGGCAGGGTGGACGTTATCACCGACGGCACGCGCCTCGTCCACAGTAAGAACGGCACGCCCCGGCTCTCCGGTGTCACCGGCACCGGCTGTATGCTGGGCGCGCTGACGGCGGCCTGCCTCTCCGTGTCTCCCGACATGGACGGTGCCGCCGCTGCCTGCGCCGTGCTGGGTATCTGCGGCCAGCTGGCGGAGACGGAGCGCGGCTCCGGCAGCTTCATGGTGGGGCTGCTGGACGCGCTGTCCACCGTGGACGGTGCGGTCATCGAACGTTATCTGGATAGGGAGGAGATCACCATTGAAGCATCTTGACACCAGCCTGTATTTCATCACCGACAGCACCGGTCTCAGCGAGGAGGAGTTCCTCCGCCGGACGGAGGAAGCACTGCGGGGCGGCGTAACGCTCCTGCAGCTGCGGGAGAAGAACCGAACCACCCGGGAGTACCTGTCCCTCGCGGAAAAGGTACACGCGCTGACCCGGCGGTACGGCGTGCCGCTGCTCATCGACGACCGGCTGGACGTGGCCATGGCCATGGACGCCGAGGGCGTCCATCTGGGGCAGAGCGACCTGCCCATCCACATAGCCCGGCGCATTCTGGGGCCGGACAAGATCGTGGGCGCTACCGCCAAGACCGTGCCGCAGGCTGCGGAGGCCTATGAGCAGGGGGCGGATTATCTGGGCGTGGGCGCCATCTATCCCACCACCACCAAGGTCAAGACCGTCCTGACCTCCACCGATACTCTGCGAGACATCTGCAAGGCCGTCCCCATCCCCGTCAACGCCATCGGCGGCCTGAACAAGACCAACATCGACGTGCTGTGCGGCATCCCCATCGCCGGTATCTGCGTCGTCTCCGCCATTATGAAGGCGGACGACCCCCGGCAGGCGGCCATCGACCTGCGTGAGCGGGCGAAGGAGCTGCACATCCTTTAATTCCGAGAGACCGCCCCGGCGCACCGCGCCGGGAGGCTTCCAGCGGCAGATCGGGGGCACCACCTTCCGCCGCTCTATAAAAGTAATGCTGAAACAGGAAAGGAGCAAACCAATGAGAACAGCATTATCCATCGCCGGAAGTGATTCCAGCGGAGGCGCCGGTATCCAGGCAGACATCAAGACCATGTCCGCGCATGGCGTATTCGCCATGACCGCCATCACGGCTCTGACTGCCCAGAACACCACCGGCGTCACAGACATCTTGGATTCCACCCCCGCATTTCTCTCCGCACAGCTGGACGCCGTATTCACCGATATTTTCCCCGACGCGGTCAAGATCGGCATGGTGTCCTCCGCGGAGCTGATCTCCGTCATCGCCCAAAAGCTGCGGCAGTACAACGCCCGCCACATCGTGGTAGACCCCGTAATGGTGGCCACCTCCGGCTCCCGCCTGCTGCGGGAGGACGCGGTGGAGGCACTGAAAACGGAGCTTCTCCCCTTGGCGGAGGTGGCAACGCCTAACATCCCCGAGGCGGAGATTCTGGCGGATATGCCCATCCGCACCCCGGCGGATATGGAGACCGCTGCCCGCAGCATCAGCGAAAAATACGGCTGCGCCGTGCTGTGCAAGGGCGGACACGACCTGAACGACGCCAACGACCTCCTTTGGAGGGACGGTGCCGGTCACTGGTTCAACGGCCGCCGCATTGACAATCCCAACACCCACGGCACCGGCTGCACCCTGTCCAGTGCCATCGCCTCCAATCTGGCGAAGGGCATGGCGTTGGAGGACGCGGTACGTCGCGCCAAGGAGTACATCTCCGGCGCGCTGGCGGCCATGCTGGATCTGGGACACGGCAGGGGGCCCATGAACCACCTCTTCGATCTGAAGAGCGCGTACATAAAGGGGGCGGAATGATATGACCTCCGTTTCTGCCCGCCTTCACGACGCGGCGGCTCCCGTCTGGGAGGCGTGCCTGCGCCATCCCTTCGTCACCGGCATCGGTGACGGCACACTGGATATGGAGAAGTTCCGGTACTTCATGCTGCAGGACTATCTCTACCTGTTCGACTATGCCCGCGTGTTTGCGCTGGGCGTGGTCAAGGCGCGGGACCCGGAGCTGATGCGGGTCTTTGCCGCCAACGTGGACGCCATTCTGGGCGGTGAGATGAAGATCCACCGCGCCTATATGAAGCGTCTCGACATTACGGAGGAGCAGGTGTTTTCCGTAAAGCCTGCCCTTGCGAACCTCTCTTATACGAACTATATGCTCTCCATCGCCCACGCCGGTACCCCCATGGAGATCGTAGCGTCCATTCTGGCGTGCTCGTGGAGCTACGCCGAGATCGGGCAGGCGCTGGCCGCCATCCCCGGCGCGGCGGAGCATCCCTTCTACGGCGAGTGGATCCGGGGCTACGCCTCCGAGGAATATACCGCCACCAATCAGGCACTGATCGAGCTGATGGACACGCTGGCGGCGGACGCTACCGAAGCGCAGCTTGCCTATCTGACGGATATATTTGTGAATTGCAGCCGGTACGAGCTGGGCTTCTGGGACATGGCATGGGAAGTGCAGCCATGAGTATTCTCCGCTTTGACAACGTCTCCTACCAGTACCCCGGCGAGAGCTTCGACATCATCGACCGTCTCTCCTTCTCCGTGGAGCCGGGGTCGTTCCACTGCATCGTGGGCGTCAGCGGCTGCGGCAAGAGCACTATTTTCCGGCTCATCAACGGTCTGCTGCCGCCCAAAGCCGGCACCATCTCCGTCAATGAAAAGCCCATCACGGCGCGGGAGCACTACTGCGGCTATATGCCCCAGAAGGATATGCTGTTCCCGTGGCGCACCGTCGGCGAAAATCTGGCACTGCCGCTGGAGATACAGCGCAGGCACACCAAGGCGCAGCAGCGTGAGCTGATCGACGCGGCGCTGGCGGACGTGGGACTGGACGGCTGCCGGGACAAGCGTCCGGACGAGCTTTCCGGCGGTATGCGCCAGCGGGCGGCGTTCGCCCGCACCATGCTCACCGGCAGCGACCTTCTGCTGCTGGACGAGCCGTTCTCCGCGCTGGACTTCCTGACCCGCATCTCCATGCAGGAGTGGCTGCTGGAGCAGTGGCAGCGTCACAGGAAAACCATCCTGTTCATCACCCACGACGTGGAGGAGGCGATCTTCCTGTCCTCCAGCGTGCTGGTGGTGGAGAAAACGCCCATCCACGCCCTGCGGGAGATTTCCGTTCCCATGACCTATCCCCGTACCCGGCAGGATCTCATCCGCCCGGAGGTGGCGGCACTGCGGGAGCAGCTGGTGGAAATGCTGAGAAAGCAGGTGACGGAATGAAAAAAGCCTGTAAAAGCAACCTCCCGGCACTGATCTTCCTGTTCGCGCTGCTGATTCTCTGGCAGCTGGGAGCCATGAAGGTCAACGCGGCGTACATCCTGCCCACCCCCGTCCAGATCTTACAGCGGCTGTGGCAGCTGCGGGCGGCACTGTTCACCGTCCACCTGCCCGCCACCATGACGGTCACGGCGGTGGGACTGGCGATCTCGCTGGTGCTGGGTCTGGGGCTTGCAGTTCTGATGGATGCCAGCCCCTTCTGCCGCAAGGCCATCTACCCCGTGGTGGTGGCGTCCCAGACCATCCCCACCACCGCCATTGCGCCGTTATTCGTGCTGTGGTTCGGCTACGGCATCTGGAGCAAGGTGCTGGTGACGGTGCTCATCACGTTTTTCCCCATCACCATTACCGTCTACGACGGTCTGCAATCCGCCAAGGTGGAGATGATGGAGCTGCTGCTGACCTACGGTGCCGCCAAGCGGGACATCTTCTTCAAGATCAAGGTGCCCTGCACGCTGCCGTACTTCTTCTCCGCCATCAAAATGGCGATCCCCATGAGCATCATCGGCGCGGCCATCGGCGAATGGCTGGGCGCACAGAGCGGCTTGGGCTATTTCTCCCGCCGCATGATGACCCAGCTGGACGGTGCGGGTGTCTTTGCCCCCATCGTCCTGCTGTCCGCTGTGGCGATGGTGGCGGTGGCTCTGGTGGCACTGCTGGAGAAAAGAGTCGTCCGCTGGCGCGGCGAATTCTAAAAAACAAAAAATAAGAGAGGTATATAAAGATGAAACGTATCGTATCCATGCTGCTGGCCTGCGTGCTGCTGCTGTGCTGCGTCAGCGGCTGCGGCGCGAAGAACAACGACAATAACACTACCGCCGGCGATTTGAAGGAGCTGGACGTGGTGCTGGACTGGTATCCCAACGCCCTCCACGCCTTTATGTACGTCGCCATCGACAAGGGCTACTACGCCGACGAGGGCTTGAAGGTCAACATCCGCTTCCCCTCCAACGCCAACGACGCCATCTCCCTTGTGGCGGCGGGACAGGCGGACATCGGCCTGTACTATCAACAGGACGTCATTCAGGCCCGCGCCGAGCAGAATGTCCCCGTGAAGTCCATCGGAGCCGTGGTGCAGGCGCCTCTGAACATCGTCCTGTCCCTGAAGGATAAGAACATCACCGGAGCCAAGGATCTGGTGGGCAAGACCATCGGCTACGCCGGCACGGAGCTGTCCGAAGCTCTGATCCGCAGCATCATGGCAAACGTGGGTGCCGATTACAGCGATGTCACCATGATCGACGTGGGCTTTGACCTGATGAGCAGCATGACCACCGGCAACGTGGACGCCACCATCGGCTGCCTTGTGAACCACGAGGTACCCCAGATGGAGGAGGAGGGCTTCGAGGTCAACTGGTTCGATCTGGACGACTACGGCGTACCCTCCTACTATGAGGGCGTGTTCCTGGCCAACGACGACGCCATCGCCAACGACAGCGAGACGCTCTCCGCCTTCCTGCGGGCGTCCGCCAAGGGCTTTGCCGACATGAAGGCAGACCCGGAGGAGGCACTGCGTATCCTGCTGGCGAACCAGAACGAGGAGAACTTCCCCCTGTCCGAGACGGTGGAGCGCAAGAGCATGGCGACGCTGCTGCCCCTGATGGAGACGGCGGACGCCACGTTCCTCAGCCAGACGGACGAGTGCTGGCAGGAGAACATCGACTGGATGCTGGCGCAGAACCTGATCGCTAAGGCTCCCGCGCTGGACGATGTCCGCGTCGATCTCGCCTTCTGACAACGCACACAACGCACACAAAAGCGGCACCCGCAGGGTGCCGCTTTCTCCGTCCTCCCGCCTCCAAATCTCCCCCTTGACAAACGGAAAAACTGCGTACAATCCAAATTGAACACCGTTCACAAATGAGAGGTATACCAGGAAAGTAAAACGGAACACACTATTGCTCATCGCCTGCCTTGTGTGGAGCGCAGCGGGCTTCAACATCCTCCGCAGCGGCTTGCGGACTTTTTACAGCGGCTTCAGAGCTGGAACGTATTCACCAGCAGCACCAACGCCAGCCCGTAGTACGTCACCACCGCAACCAAGTCGTTCACCGTGGTGATCAGCGGGCCGGAGGCGACCGCCGGATCGATGTGTACCCGGTGGAACAGCATGGGGATCACCGTCCCCACAAGGCTGGAGATCACCATGGCGACCACCAGCGACACGCCCACGCACCCGGAGATAAGGAACGACGCACCCCATGCGTACCCCTTGCACAGATGGATATAGACCCCCAAAAAGGCGAGAGCCATCACGCCTAGGAACCCGCCGTTGAGCAGCCCCACCCGCATCTCTTTCCACAGGAGGGACAGCTCCTCCCTCCAGTCCAGCTTCTCGTCCATGAGCACGCGGATGGTTACCGCCAGCGACTGTGTGCCCACATTTCCCGCCATGTCCAGCACCAGCGACTGGAAGCAGATCACGATGGGCAGCACCGCCACCACCGACTCGAACACCCCCACCACCGAGGAGACGCCCATGCCGAGAAACAGCAGCGCGATCAGCCACGGCAGCCGCTTTTTCACGCTGACGGACACCGGCTCCCGCAGATCCTCCTCCGAGGTCAGACCGCCCAGCTTTGCGTAGTCGTCGCCCATGGCGTCGTCCACCAGCTCCACCAGCTCCTGCGCCGTCAGCACACCGGCGATGGTGCCGTCGTCCGACAGCACCGGCAGGGAATCCTCCTCATACTCGGCGATCCGATCCATGCAGTCCTCGATCTTCTCATGCACCAGCACATAGGGATACCCCCGCCGGATCACGTCCTCCAGCGGCTCGTTCTCCCGTGCGATGATCAGATCCTTCAAATCAATGGCGCCGGCGAAAACGCCCTTGCTGTCCACCACGTACAGCGTGGAGATATTGTCGTGCTCCCCGGCCTGCCGCACCAGCTCGCTCATGGCGCCGCGAATGGTCAGCGTGTCCGGGATGCACACGAAATTGCTGCTCATCCGGCTGCCGATCTCCTCCTCCCGGAAGGCCAGCAGCCGCCGGACATCCGCCCGGACATCCGGGGCCAGATGCGTCGCCAGACGCTGCCGTTCCTCCTTCGGCAGCTCCTGCAAAATGTCCAGCGCGTCTGCGGTGTCCATGCCGGAGAGCACCTCCGCTGTCCGCGCCTCCGGCAGGGCGGCGAGACAGCCGGCGGCATCGTCCAGATAGGGGAATACCGCTGTCAGCGACGGTACATCCATCAGCCGGAGCACCCGCTCCCGTTCGGTCTCCGTTAAAAGGGAGAGGGCCTTCGCCACATCGCGCTCATGGTAGCGCTTGAGCAGCTTGGAGAGTCCCACGCCGCTTTTTGCGCCGCGGATGGTCGCCGCGATCTCCTGCGTAAAATCGTTTCTCGTGATCCTGTTCATCATGTCTGTGTCCTCCTTTGGCACCAAAAATGGGCGCAAAAATGCACCGCTTCAGAGATAGTTGCCACAGCAAGACGTCTCCGGTGCGGTGCAGAAGAACACGACAAAACAGAACGTGGTCAGTCCATGTCCATGGATGACCGCATTCGCGTCCTGTATTTCCGCGTACCGCAGATCCGGCTTCGCCCTGTACTTCCGCAGCTATCCATGAACATTCACCTCCGATAAGTGAAAATTTGAAAAGCCCTCCGGCTCTCCCGCCCGATGATAACAAAGATAACCCCCGATGTCAAGGCTGCTTTTTGGCGTTTTTTACCTGTTGACTGCGGGCAAAAACTTTGTATAATAATATTGAACATTGTTCATGTTGAGGTGCTGTATGAATACGGTGGTCACATCCAAAGAGGAAATACTGAAGGCAAGCCGGGAGCTGATCCGGCAGCAGGGGTGGTCCTCGGTCAGCATCCGCTCGGTCGCCGCGGCCTGCGGCGTGTCGGTGGGGTCGATCTACAACTACTTCGACTCCAAGTCGGCGCTGGTGGGCGCGGCGGTGGAGAGTGTCTGGTGCGAGATATTCCACCGTCCGGAGAATGCCGCCGTGTTTCAGGACACACAGGCCTGCGTCACATGGATGTACGAGCGGATGGCCTACGGCGGCCGGCAGTACCCCGGCTTCTTCACCCTGCATTCGCTGGGCTTCCTGCGGGAGGAGCGGGCCGACGGCAAGCGGCGTATGCAGCAGACGTGGCAGCACATTCTGGATGGCCTGTGCGCCGTTCTGCGGCAGGATGCCAAGGTCAGAGCGGACGCCTTTACCCCGCAGTTTACCGTGGAGCGGTTCGCGGATGTGCTGTTTGCCCAGATGGTGTCCGCACTGCTGCGGCAGGACTACGATCCCACCGCCGTGCTGGAGCTGATCCGCAGAACGCTGTATTAAAATTCCCACCTTACGGTGGGATTTTAAGTCCCATATATTGAACATTGTTCATTAAAAGCGAGGTATACAATGGTAAAACGAAATACACTGCTGCTGCTGGCGTGCCTTGTGTGGAGCGCGGCGGGCTTCAATATCCTGCGGATCGGCGTTCTGGCCTATCCCAACTATCTGGGCGTGTGGAGCTTTCTGCTGTCCGCGCTGGTCTTCGCGGTGTTCCAGCGCATGGTGTTCGGAAAGCTGGTAAAAAAGCACACGGCGCGTATCCGCGCCTACGAGGAGGAGCGGCATTTCTTCCTCAAGTTTTTTGACGTGAAATCCTTCCTCATCATGGCTGTGATGATGTCCGGCGGCATCTGGCTGCGGTCCAGCGGCCTTGCGCCGGAGCGCTTCATCGCGGTTTTCTATACTGGGCTTGGCGCCTCACTGCTGTTGGCGGGCGTGCGGTTCGGCTATCACTTCGGCAAAGCGGCCTCCGCCGCTTCGGAAAATAGTTGAGCCTATACCAAAAAACCTCTCCTACCCATCGGGGCAGGAGAGGTTTTTCTATATCGAGGCATGACGTCACAGGAAGAATTTCCGGTGCAGGCTGCGGCGAAGCGGCTTGCAGATGGCGATGACCAGCAGCATGGCGCCCAGCACGGTACACACCGCCAGCGGGTAGAACGACCACAGGAACGTGTCGTGCAGGTGGAAGGTCACGTTCAGCAGCCACTCCAGCAGCACGGCGAAGCCGCCGCTGCCCAGCAGTGCGCCGCCGCAGATATACAGGGCGCCGCCGGGGACATAGCGCAGCAGCACCACCATCGTGGTGACCAGCACCATGGCTGCACCGGTCACCGGCAGGGCAAAGGTCAGGAACCAGTGTCCGTGGGTGGCGAAGTTGATATAGAACAGGTATAGACCGATGACGATGAAGTCGATCGGCACGAAGATCGCCGGATTGGGCCGTTTGAACCACAGGGGCAGCACCACCGCGACATACAGCACCACAAGACCGCCCACCACATAGCCGGACCACACGATGCCGTTGCCCATCCGCCAATCGCACAGCACGGAGATCACCGCCGGCAGCACAAACAGCACCGTCAGCACAAAGAGGACGCCGGCACGGCTGACCTCATCCACCCGCGGACGGTGGTCGGGGGGATAGGGAGGCTCGCCCTGTCCGCAGGGCAGATCGGGGTGGAACACCGGCGTTCCGCACAGGGGACAGACCTTTTCACTGTCAGCCAGCTCCACGCCGCATTTGATACAGTACATAGTTACGCTCCTTTCCCGCGTCAGCGCTGGTTGCTCTCCACCTTGACGTGGAGACCCAGCTTTCGCAGCACGCGGTAGAAATGCATTTCCAGCTCCGGCTCCCGGATGCTGCGGATGCAGTTGATATACATGGTGCCGTTCCATGTCACCACGCCGCAGTTGTGGGGCGCGGCGGCCTGTACGCCGATGATGAAGTCCATGCGGCGGACGTAGGGGGCCATGACGTCCGGCAGCTGCACGTTGCCCAGATT